>Ga0115030_1000162_pt1 | contig 24928 bp, 32 predicted proteins | sample SidtaG_4_FD_87174 | JGI IMG/M metagenome (GOLD analysis project Ga0115030, IMG submission 87174) | Marine algal microbial communities from Sidmouth, United Kingdom - Sidmouth_Male1 metaG | ecosystem: Host-associated > Algae > Red algae > Unclassified | place: Sidmouth, United Kingdom | collected... | reverse complement strand
GGGGGGGGGGGGGGGGGGGGGGGGGGGGGGGGGGGGGGGGGGGGGGGGGGGGGGGGGGGGGGGGGGGGGGGGGGGGGGGGGGGGGGGGGGGGGGGCGGGAGGGGGGGGGGGGGGGGGGGGGGGGGGGGGAGCCACTTACGAGGCATCGGTGGCGGGAGCCGCCGCTGCCTGCAGGCACTGTGCCCCTGCCGTGTTTGTTTACTTTTTTTGTGGACTGCCTTTCTATTTCAAGTCATAACAATACCTCATTCAATGTAACGAAAAGGTCAAGCGCACAACAACCAACGAAGGCAGCCAGTAGCACGCACAGAACAGAAAATAACAATTACCCCAGCTTGCCCGTCATGGCCTTGAGCACGTGCAAAGGTTCCTGCCGCTGCTCGTGTTGCGCAGCATCTTGGCGTTCTGGGCGCGCCGCCTCGTCGCGTCTAAACTGACGCTCTTCCACCATGCGCCTCTCCTCGAGCGCGACAGGCTTGTTGGCCAGGTCCTCGCGCCGCTTCTCACTCTGTTGGATGATCTCGACGATGTCTTCATCGTCATCGTTCATCTCTGAGCGCATGCGTCGACGGCCTCTTCTCGCCGAGTTCTTGTTTAGTGTTGACCTGGAGATAGCGGGCGCGTCCTCCGCATCGTCGCTGATCCCTTCTTCCAAGCTCTTTGCATGCAGGCGGCGCCTCTCCATCGCAATTTGCCGAATGGCCGCACCGTCAGCGACGAGCTTCTCCTCCTTCTCGCTGGCCTCGTTGCGCTCGACCTTCTCACGCTCGTTGATCTCAACCGACTTGGGCATGACATCTTGTAGAAGCACCTGAAGCTCCGTGTCGCCGTCCTCCTTCTCGTGGCCCGTTTTTTCGGCGTCGGCGTTGTCTTGTGTCGTTTACTGCTTCCGCTTGGTGTTGAACCGGTCCTGCATTACGTTCCCAGTGACGGTGAAGGGAGCCTGCGGCTGCGAATTGAAAATGGTGGCGGCGTTTTCGAATCACTCGGATATCTTGCCACGTGGGGCTACATGGGCGTTGGCCGCGCGTGCCGCGTTGATGAGCTTGACGTCGTGAGAGTCAGTCCACGATCGCCGTTTCTGCTTGCCCGCGTCAGGCGCACCGATCTCCTCCACCTCGGCGTCGGACGGCGCTTCGTAGCCACCAGTGGCAACCGCTTTCACATGCTCGGCACCATCATCGATGGCCGCCTCGGCGGCCGTCGACGCCGGTGAGTCGCCGACGTCACCGGCTGCGTGGCTGTCCGCTGTCCAGTTGGCGTCCATGGTGGCAGGAGCAATAGAGTCGGGAGAGGTGCACGGAATGTATTGAAGGTCCTCTGTGGACAGGGGTGGGCGCAAAGGGGGAGTACGTGGTGCACAGCGGAGGAAATGAGGGGTGCGCGCGTCGGCCGCAGACTCGCGCAGCGCCAACGAACGGAGGGCTCAGACAGTCCTGTGCTCATCAGTCGACGCTCTCACGGCCCGAAATCATTTTCTCGATTTAGTCACAACGTGAGAAGGTCTTAAGAAGAGATCCTGTATCCGTCTCGGTATCCGGTCTCTTACAGAGCGTTCATCCGGCCAATACTGTCACAAACTACTCACAAACCGTTCTCACACGCGTTCCAAAAACTCTCTAGTGATCTCGCCTGAGTGCACCGGGGGCGAGGCCCCTCCTGAATTCGTGAAATTGCATCATTACAGTGATACACAAGCCTGGGACTTGGCCGTGTGAGCTTGATTCTCGTTGTCTCAGTGCAAGCCCAGCGGTTCACGCCAACGCTATAGTTTAGAGTTTTCACACGGATTCGTGGCGCCATGTGAGTGGCTCCTCCAACTTTTGTCGAGGTCGATGCTCCCTGTTCTCCAGCGGTTCGCGCGCTATAGTTTGGCGGAAAACCTCGGTTCTTTGAGACTGCTCCAGAAAGCGTAGAGGGTGCTCAGCCTGCTCCATCCGTGCTGCCAGCCCGTTCCACGAGTTCCCTACCGTCTGTGCTCCCATTCCATTTGCCTTCAGCGCCCCTTCCCCCCTTCTGTGGCAGAAACACCCCTCCCCCCAACCCCCGCCCTGAGCTGTAGGGCGAGACAGGGACCCTTGAAATCACGCCCTCCAGGATACACCATTGCTTGCCGCGCGCCCCCTACCCCCCCAACCTCGGTCAACTACACTGGGCTGAAGCTGAGGACGGCAGAAGGGACGTACTGCATCCCCTCACTCTTCACGTCGAACACAGTCGCGATGGTCGGCGAAAGAAGTAAAGTATTTGAACTTCCCTTCTCCGGAGCGCTTCTGGGACGCGAGTCGGCCAGATCGCTGGCTTCGAAAGCGACGTTGCTCACAGACGTGTCTCGTCGACATTGGTGGAGCGGTGAAAAGCAACCACCGGGCCACATGGAAAATTCACTTGTCCTGTTATTCGAAGTGACCTCTCGATTTCAAGCGGCATGTTTCCGCCATACAGCTCCGCCAAACGTCAGGATGGCGAAGATCTCACGCCATACCATCGGACTATACAGCCGCTCTCTCAAAAACCTCGCACGCCAACAGTCACAGAACTCTTACAAATCGGCCTTCACAGGGTCGCAGAGGCCGATCTGTCAGAGTGGTGCAACAGTTGGCGTGCGAGGGTTTTGCGAGAGCGGCAGCAGCGTCGGATCTCCGCCATCCCAACGTTTGGCGTGGATTCTGCGCCATAAATCTGACCGCTGGGCACCCCGTTCCGCTATAATTTGGCGTTAGCGGAGATTCTGCGACATAATCCGAACCGCTGGGCTTGTTCTTAGCCGTGGGACATACCATCCAAACCGAATAACTGTGTCGCCAGATCCCCAACCTGCCATTCCAAGTCGTAGGCTGCGGTTTCGATGGGGCACCACACTGTGTCGCCCCCAGTTCGCCTGAAAGTAACCAAAGAAGCGCGATGGCGGAATCGCCGACGCTGTGGCTGCCAAAAATCACAAACCCAGCGGAGAAATGCAGATATCATCGAGAACAGAAATTTCTAGCCGTATCAGTTCTGGATACCAAATGTTCCTTGGCCTGCACACCACACCTGTCACATCACGGCACCCCACGAGCTCCCCATTACCTGTCGTGAAGGCAACATCAACCTACATGTAGCCGTTCAAAACCCATGATGCGGTACAGGAAGTTGGGGGGCGTCGACAAACCAGCCATGACAGCAAGAGCGGGGGGAAAAGAGTTGCAGCTGTGCAAGTCGCAGATCCTGTCCCGCTCCGTCGTACTGCCACGGAACGTGCTTGCCGCCAGATGCAAGGCGGATAACTGGTTTGCGACCGTGTTGAAGGCGTCATGGGGGGGCGCCTTGGTGGAGGATGCGACGCCCGCCTCAGTGACTCGCACCATGCATGAAGAGCACAGATGAATGCGCCCCACTCCACGAAGACACAGTACCGTGCGCCCTTCTGGATAGTCTCAGGAATAGCACACAAGCCTGAAGAAGGCCATCCACTTCCCGTCGGCCCCGAGGTCACCATCCACGCCGTCGATGCTAGCTTCAACCACATCGCGAAGCGCCGTGTAAATAGCTCTCTGTAGGACCTCCCGGCGCGCTGCAGTCGCTTGGTCGCCTTCCCCAGGCCCCAAGTCAGTAAAAACGTGTGGGATGGCGCCGATTTATTGCCAAACGGGGTTTTCAGGGTCCAGAAAAACTAGGCGCAGGCGCAATGCGTGGGCGGAGTAGGAGCCTGAGTTAGGGAGCACGAGACAGTTGGAGTACAAAGTAAATGGCCGCACAAACGCCCGGTCACCGTGCGCTCGCCGCACCTCCGTCTTTTACAGCTCAAACGCGGCTCCTCGTGATGGGCCCACCAGCGACGCGGGAACCCCTAACGCTGCAGGCGTAAAAAGGTACTGCTTCGGAGCTGAGCAGAAAGCTCGCAGGATGACATGGAGCCCGTTGCGGTACATGAAGAGGTACTTCCGGTTGAAGACTGTAAACAGAGTCTCCATACATCCAGCGAGGTGGACGAGGCGCTGCCGCTCCTGAAAGACGGCGTCAACGAATCGGCGCGGCGTCTTAAAGGCGTCCTTCACGACGGCAGCGTCTCACGTCGGGTCCACCGAAACACCCAGCGGCGTGCTCGTCACGAGATGGTAGATGTCCGCCGTCGCTGTTCTTGAAAGTCCCGTGCAAGTAGATAAAACCACGTCCCGCAACAGTTGGCGAAGGAAGGGCGTGTTGGAATTTCCAGGTCTAAAACAAGAGCGGCCATGCATTGCCTTGCCCCTTGCAGCATCGCCGAAAGACTCGAGGAGAGTACGCACGCGGGAACCAATGCTGCCACCGGCTGCATCTTGGTCGGATGCGGCACACATGAGGACGTCGTTGTCCGTCCCTGCAGCCCTAGGGGCATACTCGACCTGGGCGGGTACGCCGTCTGCTGCGACCAGCAATCCAGACTCCCCCACAACCTCGCGGCTCGCATCTTCTCCCAAAACCGCATCTGCGCGTCCACTTGTCGCTGCTCGCCCACACCCGCCGTGCATCCCGCCCTCGGCATGTTGATGACCAACCGCTCCTCCCCCGACGTCGGCGCTCACGGAACTTGAACGCCGCCCCATTGCGGCTCCAGCCACCAGGGTCTCGGGAAATCCTTGATCAGGTCCGGTCAGCCCGTCGCAGAGTACGCGCGTGCGGTAAGCTGGCGACACCTCAGCGTGACTGCTTCTCGAATGCTTGAGACAAAGTTGCACTCGAGAAAACTCACGCTCGCAATGCTGACGAATGTATGTCACAGTCATGTCCATAGCCGGAGTCGTAGAGGCGACAGGCGAAGGCGAGAGGCGATGGTGACTCGGACGGAGAAAGAAGAGTACAACAGCACTTGAGGCACAATGTGGCAGTGCGAGGTGTCGACGAAATGCGATGCCGACAGCATGCACCCAGCCGGACAATGGTGCAACGGCCTCGACCAACGAAGTGGGGGCGAGGTCGAATGGCGCCTGCAATGGAAAAGGCGCGCATGCCAGGACCTCCCTGGAACAATGGTATTGTCGTCGTTGTGCACCAGATCATGCAGGCAGGGGGGGCTACAGGTCAGTGCGAAGGACTAGCAACATCTTGCGCTGCTATGTTCCACCTCAACAGGCAAGACCCAGCCCCGGCTGACTCCAGCAATCGTGAGGCTCGCTTCGGGCAGCTCACTTGCTCGTGACGGCATCCACGCCCTGGTCACCGTCCCTGTCCGCACGACGGAGGGCGCACCCCGGCAGCGACGATGGCGGCGCCAATGGGCTAGCAAAACCAAGACGACGGCAACGGAGGCGGACAGGAGGGCGGACGGCAACGCCCGCGAGGGCGGCGGAAGCCAGCATGAGGGTGGGGGGGGACGGCGGCAGCGACGTCGTCTCCGGCAAGCACGAGGATGACGGCGCACGGCGGCAACAACAATGGCGGCGCGCGAGGTGCATCGCCACGGAGGCGAGGACGGCGGCGGCAAGCAGACGGGGGGGCGACAGCGGCGTTATCGGCGGTGGGAAGCAGGGCGGGTGGTTACGGCGGCGTCGAAGGCTGGCGCCAGCAGGGGGGGGCGCGTCGGCGGCGACGACAGCGGCGGGATGGGGGGGGGGGGCGTCACGGCGGCGGCGACAGCGGCCGGATGCGGGGAAAATGGCGACGGCGGCGACGATGGCGGCGGAAAGGAGGGCTCGGCCACACGGCGGCGCCGACGACGAAGGCACGCAGGGGGGGGGGCTACAGCGGCCACGACGGCGACGGGAAAAAGGGGGGCGGGCGACGGCGGCGTCGACAGCGGGGGGATGCGGGGCGGTGTGCCACAGCGTCCTTGACAGTGGTGGGAAGTAGGGGGGGGTGCGACGGCGGCGACGAGAGCGGTGGGGTGCGGGGGCGAGCGTCACGGTGGCGACGCCAGCTAGGCCGCGCAAGTGGGGACGCCACGGTGGCGGTGACCACAGCTCCACGGATGGGAAGGGGGCACGGCGGCGACGACGGCGGTGGGAAGCAGGGGGTGGGGCGACGGCGGCGACGACAGCGGTGGGGGGCGGGCCGTGACGACACGGCGGCGTCGACGGCGGCTGGAAGCAGGGGGGTGTGCGACGGCAGCGATAGAGCGGCGGGGTGCGGGGGGGAGCGTCACGGTGGCGACGCCAGCGAGGTCGCGCAAGAGGGGACGCCACCGCGGCTGTTCCCAAAGCGGTACGGGTGGGGGGGGGCGACGGCGGCCACGACAGCGGCGGGAAGAAGGGGGGGCGGGCTACGTCTGCAAAGATGGCGGCGGGACGCAGGGCTCGGCCACACGGCGGCGTTGATGGCGAAGGCACGGAGGGGGGGGGGCTACGACGGCCATGACGGCGGCGGGAAGCAGGGGGGGGGGAGACGGCGGCGACGAAAGCAGGGGGACGCGGGGCGGTGTGCCACGGAAGCGTTGATGAAGGCGGCACGGAGGGGGGGGGGCTACGGGGGCGACCAAGGCGGCGGGAGGCAGCGGGGGGGGCGACGGCGGCGACGAGAGCGGGGGGATGCGGGGCGGTGTGCCACGGCGGCGTTGACAGCGGCGGGAATCAGGGGGGTGTGTGACGGCGGCGACGACAGCGGAGACATGCGGGGGGATGGCGCGACTGAGGCGAAGACGGAGGCTGACAAGATGTGGGGTCGCACGGCGGCATAGAAGCAGGGGGGGGGGCCCACGACGGTGACGTCGGCTGTGGTTGTGCGGAGGCGCGGGCGACGGCCACTGTGCTGACGTTAACTGTGCACTCGACTTTCGACAACTGACGGTCTCTGTCTGACACTCTTCTTGTTGTCTTTTTGCATCGCTCTGTCCGCATGCAAGGCGAGGCCGGTGAGCGCTGCAAGAACACAAACCCCCACATCCGGCTGCCCTGCCGATCACCGCGCCGGCGTCGCCCGGACAACAGCAGAGTATGAAAACGCGGCCACGGCGCCCCGCCTCTCTGACTTGAGCTTCGCCTCGGCTCTCCACACGTCCCCTGCCAGCGAGACTTCTGTGCGGAGATGCCAGCAACAGCGGCCCACTGCGGCGCGGCTGAGCGGCGCCGTTCGCCGGCGCGCGCCACACACGTTTCAGCAGCCTATGCCTCGGGACACGCGGCGAGAGGTCGCTACGGCAACGAGCGGAACAACAACGAGCAGTTTCCGGGGCGCTGCCTTCCCCCGCTTATGCCTCGGCCCGGGGGGACCTGCCTTTGGCCAGCTGTCACGGTGTCCGCTCATGCTTCGGCCCGCCGACGTCGCTGACTACTGAGGCTGCAGCTATCTCCACCAGCATCCTTCCACCCTCTGACCAATCGTCCCTTCCTCTTTCCCCAGAACGATAGGGCCGGAGCACGACAATTGGCGGCTCTGACGGCGAGTGACACCACTGCTCGCACGAAGGGCGCGCCCTTTCGCGCGGCCGGACTGTGGCCAGTGGTCACACTGGCTTCCGCCCCTGCCTTCACAGCTGACCTCTTACATTGCAGTGGTGACCGCCCCTCTGTCGTGTCCTGCACATCCCCAGCTCCGCTTGTTCATCTCCAGACACTGCCGGTAGGACAGCGGCTCTGTTTCCCTTCGAAGCCGACACAACCAGTGTCTAGTCCGAAAACGGCGGCGAAGCATTCAATCAAAGCCGATGACACCAAAGTCAAACCCAAAATGGTGGCGTGTCTCGAGGGTAGCTTCGAGGTGGCTTGCACCTGCAAGCTGCTCATTGCTAGTTGCGTCGCCGCCCTGCAGCTTCGCAAGCCGCCCTTTATAGCGGCCTGTGCGGGAGTTACAGGGGGGGTGGACGGCGTCGCGCAGACGGAGGCGTGGATGGGACGGAGACAGGCACATCATACTTTCAGTGCGCTCGTGTTTTGGACAGTGTTAAGGCATCATTGATTCACCCGGCGTAGGCCGTCACTCCTCCCCGCACAATAAATAGCCACACACGCGTGGCATGTACATCCTCACCACGAGGCCTCCCCACTCTCCTACACACCACTTGTGCAGAGCTACCTCAGAGCTCCGTGTTACAGAGAACTCCCGCTCGCGCACGCGCACGAAGATGTTCAAGCACGTCCACCAGAGGCGTCCCGACAACCTCTGTTCGTCCCGTCTCTTTATCGTCGCCTCCGTCTCATTGACCACCGCCACCTCCCGCACCTTAACCATCACCTCCACTGTTGACGCCTTCTTGAACTTGACCACCACTGCCTCCATTAATAGTTGCCCCTAGGACGCAGGTCTGCGGGGCGAGCCTCCGGGACATGGTCGACCGCACCAATCAGCAAGAAGGTCGACCCAGGACAAGCCCGGTCTTGCTCCATCGAAACAAGGGCGCGTCACAAAAAAAAAGCCTCGGCGTCTTCAAGGCGTACCAGCTCCTCCCCCCCCCACAGGCGACAGCCCCACGTCGCGACGCACGGGTAACGTCGTAGATATGTCCCGGCTGGCGCCGCGGACTCGTTGACGCACAGACGTGCCTTGCAGCGTCCCTGCTTCCCCTTTACACGAAGATGTCCCACCCCTCGCCGCGCGAGGATAGGTTCCACCCTGCATCCTCCGCGCCACACGCCGCGATGCACATGGAACCGAGGATAACGCCGCGACCAATCTTCCCCGGTACCGACCCCACGTCCACCCGACCGACTGGCCATCCCCCAGCAGCCCAAGCGACGAGAAAAATGACCAGCAACAACAGCATGCACACACTTATCGTCGCCTGACCGACACCCTTGGCGCCAAGGGCAACGCATCAAAAGGTCGAAACGTGCTCTGGCTCGAGACTGGTCAGCTTCTGTGCAACCTGGCGCGGAATGAAAGCCGATTTGGACTTCAGGTGTCCCCTGGACGTCAATTTCAGGCACTAGAGACCTTCGGCAACTGCGAGGTGGGTATCGAATGTGGGTAGTTTGTGGGTCGCCCGACCTATTTCTTAAAGAAGCCACATCCACGTCTTCGGAGCTTCGGCATGTATCAAATGTGGGTCCGGCAGTCCTGCCACACTCCTTGCGGACTCGCTTACAGTGTGACCGGATGGAGACTCCTTTCGGCGCCGGTGACGACGCCGTGACGGACGAGAACCAGAAGAGCGATCGGGCGACTGTCCTTCGGAATCCGAAAGACTGGGCATCGAGAGCCAACGGATGCCAGCGATTGGCGGAAACTTCCATGTAAGCTACTCATGGACTGCAACGTGGCTGCGGTCACCTCGGACGGTACTGGTTCTTGACGTTGGTCCAAGGGCCTCCTTAGCCAAAAATGGCATCGAAATGTGGGTCGAAGCCTTAACGTGGCTACTAACGTGTCCCCGACCCACGCCGTCGACCCACATTTGACATGTCGACAGTCTCTTTTGACATGGTCTCTGAGTGGTGTTGAATGACGTCAACAATCACCAGGAAAATCCATCTATGGGCTTCTCTTGAAGATGAGAGCTTGAGTTTGACTTTATAAGGCAGAAGGAATCATCTGGGGCGTGCGCGTACCGCAGCCAGGGGACCAACCCTTAGTAGGATGGTAGGACGGCTCATTGGGACAGGTATGATCCGGCTAATGGAGTAATTCCGTGAGGCCTCCATCGTCGTACTCTCGGGAGGGGACTCAAGTCGTTTACAGAGCCTCTCTCTCAGGTCACTGTCCAGGTGTTCTTGGGACACGTCGGTCCCCTGGCGGTCCCCTCGCTGCCGCGTGTGATCCCCTGTCAGAAAGTAAGGAGTAGTCCAAGCGTACTCTTCAGGCAGGGGACCGCAGCGCTCCCCTGCCAGAGTACGTCCTGGGCGCCTTCACTGTCTATAGCGCCCCTCTCCTCTTCCACCGCATCGATCGACCTCGACCCCTGTGTCGACCGTCACTCGCATCGCCCGCCCAAGCGTGGCGGTGTCGTCGGCATTGGAGCTTTTCGCCCAAGCGCCGCCGCTGGCATTGTCGTGTGGACAGCAGGGTCAAGGCCGATCAATGCTTTCGTCTTGGCGCTGCTCGGCACGGTGGCCGGCCCCACGCGGTGGTCGGTCGGCCTCCCCCTGTCGCGCCCGTCGCGTCTGCCGGCGGCGACCGGCGACGAGTGGGTAACTGCCGCACACGCGCACGCTGCCGCCGCCGCCACCCTCTCTCGTGTCATCCAACACTGCTTTGTCGCATGCAGTCGCGTCCGAGGTGACCGGCGCGACTGCGTGCCGCCTCCCTCCAACCGTATGTGCCGCTGCGGCGACAACGGTGGCGGCAGCCTCGACCACGACCACAACTCACCGCTGGCTCTCAGTCAGAAGTGGTACCGGGCGCCGGCGGCTCTTCCAAGAGCCCATGGCGCCCCCGCTGCCGCCGCCGTCGCCGCCGCCGCCGCCACCGCCGCCGCCGCCACAGCCGCGGGGCCTGCACCTTGCAAGCGTGCGCGCCGAGCGGTACGGAGGAGCTCGTGCTGACCACCACGAGGTCATCGCAAGGGCCACACTATCACGCTGGCAAAGACGGAGGCCACCGCGGGCGCACACTGCCGACAGCTGGAGCTGTGGTCAAAAAGCGGTACCTGACGCGTTCCTGACGCACTGAGTGGCCTGCGCGACCTCACGATGCCCACTGCATCTGTAGACGTCCGGCGCCTCGGCTGCCCCGCCCAGCGTCGGTCTCCGAGGCGGCCCCACCTCAGCGCCCTCCCCATTTACCGGACCATCAGTGCCACTGAGCCACCCTTTGCTGCTCTACGGCCATGAATTACATGGAGCGGGGTCGTCCCCGAGCGGAAGCAGTGCACATCACCGTCGGGCGGTTTCGAACATGGCATTGCGCAGAGAGATGCGCTCACAGAAAAACAAAGTATGCAGTACCAGCAGATAACTACGCTCAGTCACTTTTTCTTAGCCGTTTTTTGTCTGCCACACCGCTGCGGCGAGGAATCTCTTTGTCTCTCCACCGAGACGAACATGCGCTATTCTCTTTTTCTTTCACAGCGGCCCAATAAAATTGGTCCAATCAAGTTGCAACGTGCAATCGCCGGCCAGGCTGACAGGGCGGGGTTTGATCAGGCGCTGGTCGCCCCGCCCCACCCGTCCCGCTTCGCCCGCCCTGCTTCGCCGGTCTCGCCCGCTCACCCACCTTGGACGTCGGGGCACCCTCTCACCCCGGCGATGCACGCCCACCCGCGCCGAGGGTCCACCCCCCCCGTTCGCCCACCCGCCAACGGGCGCTGACCGGGTGCTGGACGCCCTCCCCAGCCGGCCGTCCGCGTGACAGCCGGCGACCAGCCGCCGCCAGTAACCTGCCTCACAGCAGGGTCCGGATCTGTGCTCACACAGAAAAATATGCGTTTTCGCTCAGAACGTTCCCAGAAGATGCTTCAAGAACATATTCTGGCGGAAGCACCACCTCTGGTGACCGGTTGTGGCCCTCTCAGGAGAGAGCAGCCTGAAGGATGCAGGAGGGCACCTGGTTTGGTGGCCTTTCCGCACCCCCTCCGCCTGGAGTCCAATTTCAGTGCCTCATATGGGGTGCACCGCCCGCAATGAGGGGAGGTGGTCGACGACCTCTGAGAAAAGCTCGGAGGCGCTCTGTAAAGCAGGGGTGCCCGAGCGCTTGCTCTGGCTGGCCCTGTTGACCCCCCGGGCTCCAGTAACCCTCTCGCGGAGCTGCACCTGAACGACCTCTTTAAGGCGTCGCAGACGCCCTCCAACAGTTGTGCGTGAGCCCCCACTTTTGGGCAGTCCCCCATTGCTGGTTGTCCCCATGGCTAGCAAAAGCCCGAACACATGAGAAAGCAATGCGGCTACGTTTTCGTTTCTCCCTGCCGTGGAGGATAGCCTTGCTCTCATCCGCACGGCACTCCAGAGTTGGTGCTGTCATGTAAAATACTACTGCGCTCTCTCGCAGATTAGGCACTGGTGCAATCATGAAGCGCCAATGCCCTGCGGACGCCATGGCCTATGGGTAGATGCAAAACACGCGACTCGTCCAACTTCCAAGCGCCATGCGCGGCACAGGCAAATGGGGACACCACCGAGGACGGCTGGCCGTCTGGCGCAACCCAAATTGCCACGACACGAAAGAAGCTCACATGAAAACTGGGCTCGCCCTCGTCGCCCACGCGCGCCACGTGCACATCTTGAACGCCGGCACCACTCGCCACTAGCACCACCACAGTATCCGTCGACCGGATGGCAACCCCCCCCCTGACAGTGTGACGAGGCCAACTGACATGACCCGTTTCCGCCACACGCCCCGCGACAAGGAGCTTCGCCGCGATTGGCACATCAGCTTCCGGCTGTCGGTAATGTCCCGCCGTCCACTTGCTGTCAACAAGACTGCTCGGGAGCGGCACGGAAAAATCACAAAGCTTCCGCAGCGAAGCATGCTGGAGCCAGTACCGAGGCAAAGAGAACTTGGACGGCTCCATGGCCAAACGCGACACAATCTCATTGTCCATCATCTTGGTCATTGCGCGGCGCACGTCGTCGTGTCCATTGCCGCTTCGGATGGAGTGCTTGAGGGGCAGATGCATGCTCTCAAATAGGGGCTCAAACGCGTCGCGAATTGAGCCGAGGAGCTGTACGGCATGCCACGCCGCCTCGCTCATGCGTTGGATGCTGCGAGCGTCAAAAATTGCCGCCAGGGTGGCACAGTCCGGCCGCGCGCACGCTGCACGGATGGACCGCAGAAGAACAGCCGCCCGCTGGCGCAACTCCACCGCGGCGCCGTCCCTGTCCATACACGCGGCTTCTCCGTCGAGCTCGGCACGGGGATACAGGTACGCGAGGCGCACCACGTCGTAACAGTCTTTCAATAAGTCCACAGCCACACCCAAGGGCGATGTACCAGTCACCGGTTCCGTCAGCAGTGCATCAGGAGTGGCTCGTCGACACGCGCGCGGTCAGATTATGCACACCGCCGCGCACTCAGAGATACCTAGGCTGGTGACGTTCGTCTTGTTGCTCGCGTTGTAAACCTTAGTGCAAGGAAGCCCGGTATGGTGAGGGACTCGCGCAAGGAGTCCCCGAGGATCGGTCGTAGGTCGGGGGTAAGGAGGGTGACGATGGCCTGCAACAGGAGCTTGGATAGGCCCATGAAGAAGAGGTGGTCGGGTGACGGAAGAACACTGCTGTGCCCGTCGAACATGCCGCTTTGCAGGCGGGCGCTGAGCTCGTGGAAAACACTTTGGTCGCTGTCCAGCCGGAGCCCGAGGCCAGACAGGCCAGCGTCAACGTGCCTCCTGGCGCAAGACGGGAAGACCGCGGCAGCAGTGAGGCACGCGATGCTGAGCAATAGAAAGTGGCGGGACGACGGCGAGGGCGAACCCGCGTGCGCCGGGGCCGACCCGCAGCCGACCCACGGCTGTCCCACCACCAAGGTGAGGTTGAAGGTCGCCGGGTAGAAGAGGAAGAATGGGGTGGTGCGAGCGCAACGCTGTGACGCACACGAGAACGTCCCTGCACTCCACGTTGGACAGCACGTCGGTGCTGGTAAGGATAACAGCACAGACGACGGCGATGGGCACCGGGCCAACGCGAGGGGCAGTAGTGGGTAAAACCGTGCGCCCACCAACACGCCTCCCACGAGACAACCACAGGCCCCAAAATGGGGGCACGGGCGGCCCCGGGCAGCTCCGCACAAGACACGGCTGCCGTACGAATGAGCATCAGCGATTCGCTCCGAGACGCAATCAGCATTGCCGAGTTAACTGACAGGACGGTGGAGGCGGGACGATTCACTTGGTGCAGGAGCAGTGATATAGGCGCGTCTGCTTCCAGGGCAAGCACAGGTGCCGTGGACAGTGGTTTCTCGGACACCCGACTGGTTCCTTCGCAGTTGGCTACTCGCATCCCGGAAATATTTGACGCCGCCACCTGGTCCGGCAAATCCGCGCGATGGGGTACAGAAGGGCTCCTCGATGGGACGCATCTCTGCATCGTGCCGAGTCATTCGTACTTCATCCATGCTACAGAATAAATCTTTGCGGCACAAATCTGACCCTTCCGTCGTGCGAAAGGGAGGCGTGTGTCGGCCTGCAGGCGGGTGTGCGGCCTCATCTTTTCCACGTGCAGCGCGACTCGGTTCGGCCTGCAGCCCATGGAGCCCTGTACCCTGTGCTGGCGACAAACACCTCGTGCGGACGTTGGGGTGTCGCAGGCGGGCTGTGGAGGGCATGTCTTTCTGGGGCTCATTGGCGCAGCCCGACGGAGGGGGGGGGGGGGTGCTGAAGGCAGCACGCCGGCACTTCGCGTCCTCTAGGGAGGTTGAATCTCGTGGTTTGCAGGGCCGGGCGCTGCGCTGCCGTGAGTGCTCGCAGCTACGGGCCACGCCGGTGAGTCACAGCTGCTAGTTATGTTTCCGGCTCGGACTTTTCGGTCTTTCGTGCCCGCTGTTATGTCTCGGTTCCGGCCCGCTCGGCGGGGACAGAAACGAGGTGCAGAGGTGAGCGACATTGTCGTTGTTTCACAAGCCCGCTCTTACGTTTGCTCCCAAACATCTGATGAACATGGCCCTGGAGAACATGACGCGCTAGTTGGTGGCCTTCATGGTGCCCGCCGCCCCGCACAAGACGACAGGCAGAGTATTGGCACTCTCAGTTTCCATCGCCTTGACGACCCCTCTCGCAATGGCGACCCGTGTGCAATCAACCCTCTTCCTTCCCTGAACGCAGCGGACGATGCCCTTCCCGCGCTTCTCCTACATCCTGATCTCCCTCCCAATGCCTGAAGCCCACAGGGAGAGGGCGTCCACCCGCCTGAAGATGCTCCTCCGACTTTGGAACAGCGCCTTGGCCTTCCATCTATCGCCGTCAACTCGCTCGGGGCGGCCCATCTTGGCCACCAACCGCGTTCCGGCGGTCCTGGCGGAGTACTCGATGCGCGTGTCGCTTCTCATCCGGTGCTCGACTATCTGGCTGCCTATGCCGGTGGTCGCGCTGATGCTGTTGTCGACCCATTCACAGACGGCCGTCACGTCGCTTGTGACGCTGCTTCTGACGACCATGACTGTGAAGATGGCGCCAGCGTGGCGTCCAACTACTTCGGCAAGGACCCCTACGATGGCGCGTTTGATGTCGACGTCGGCACAGATGATGTGCCGTACCCTGTCGAGCCCGTGCATACTGTGCGCAGCGCGCTGGGAGAGCTTCCGTTCGTGGATTACACCGAGTTCTTCTGCTTTTACTACCTGCGCGGCCAAGCGGGAGTCACCTAGTTGCAGTTTGACATCATGCGTGCCTTCATCCATGACGTCATCATCGGGTCCAAGCCACAGTCGCTGAGCTACATCCGGAAGCAGGCGCTACCTCGTGTGCGAAAAGCCTGGGGCTTGCCGCTACGGACTGCTTCGTCGGGGCCATCTGTGGAGCGCGGTCAACAGCAGCCCCCGTTACTGCTTGTTCTTCCGAGAGACCACGTTGCCGGCGACATTGCGTTTAGAGAGACCTTTGAGCCTTTTACGGCAGTTGACCTGCGCACCGACGCCGATCGGGCTTTCCACTCCGAGTTTTGTGCCTCTCCTCTATTCCAGGACCGGCAAGCATCAACTGTGGACGGCGGTACCGTGAGACGCTTTGTCCTGGGAGGAGAGATGCTGACATGCGGGGATGCCGTTACGATTGAGGTCATTGGAGACGCGGAAGGGCCACGCGCTGTCACAATCGGCGCGGGTTCGTTTGCGACTAGCGCGGCTGGCCTGCAGCCAGGAGGCGCAGTGCACGCCGGTGATTTCGTCGTTTCCTGCACGTCTGACGATGCTATGGTGGGGCCTCTTGTAGTGCGCCATTGGCGGAGAGCCGACAACTACGAGATTTGTGGGGTGGCCGTAGACGGCTGTGTCGTTGGCGGTGGCTGCGTCAGGCTCCTTCCTCGCGATGATGCAGCAACAGGAGCTGCGGTCGACGACCCCCCACGACGGCGGCGGCTATTGCGCAGCATATCCATGGACTGCGCGCGATGGTACACTGCTTCAATCGCAATGAACTCGGACGATTTCGACGGACTCGGGGGGGTTTACATGAGCTATGTGTCCTGGCTGTTCAAGCGCCGTACGAGTCGCCTTGGCGGCCGTGTGCTGTCCCTCACTGCTCGAGGCCTGTGCTCAAATGCGGTGTGGCGGGCAGTTATTAACGACTTTGTCGCATGCGCCCACGATGGCTGGGTCGTCGAGGACCCTGACGGCGTCAAGGTGCGCGTGTATGCCGACGTCGCGTTCTACGTTGGCGACTACGAGCAGGTATCGAAGTCAAGCCACCTCCGCGGCCACAACGCCCGGGCGCCGTGCAATTTGTGCGCGTACACAAAGTCAAGGGGTGGCCAGGGAGGTGTGTACGCACAGGAGGGGACCTCCGAGCATATTGGTCTGGCGCGGACACCCGCTCGTACCGTTGCAGTAGTGAAAGTTGCATTGGCAGCCGATATACACGCGTGACAATTTTAGTAATACACATTGATGTTGAGACACCCGATCGTGCATGCAAAGACCTGTTTCTGTCCACATCGTCCTCTCCAATCGAAGTCTTTGCAGCAATGCAGCGTACGTCCGTGCTCGAGCATCCCTTGTCATCATAACAAGAGTGAATACAGCATTTTATCACCCCAGGCTATCACACGTTGACGGAATGGTGTCAATAATCTGTCGCAGCGCGCACCACCGTGCCGTCGCTCCTAACACTCAACGCCTGTGTCTACGTACGACTCCGTCACCCACCATCATGTGCTCATCATACCTCACCCAGCGATCTGGATCAACGGGAGCGGTACCTTGTTGCTTGCATCTCTGGCGCATGCGCACACCTTGGCCAGTCCAGTCATTGTCTGGTTGTCGTCAGCCACTTGCAATTGAGGCGGGGGTGGTGACTCCCCTGCCTCCGGCGAATGGTCCTTTGATTCGTGCTCAGACACGAACACGAGACCGAAAGATGAGCAGTCCCCAGACTCAACTGACAAGTCCTTGGAAGTGGACCGTCGGAAGCTCTGGAGGCAGTGCCAGCTGGGAATCTTCCACCTGTCCAGGTATTGAAACTGGCAAAGCTATTTGAATTCGAAGACCCGGTGGACTGTGCTCGGGCATCATAACGCCCGCCCGCATGGTGACCATCCCGACGCCGCCCGCGCCGCGCGCTCGGTCTTTGCACTGGACAGCCGTGTGCCTCCGCCACACGGCAGCTTCTTTTGACTCCCCACGCCGCTACGGCCGCCACCTGTCTCCTCGTCGCTACATCGGCGTCCTCGTCGCTTCACTGGTGCCATTGTGCTCACTCTTTATCGCCAACTTCACTGGTGGCTGTGGGCCACTATCCACATTGCCAGCCCGCAGCTCGCGACCTGACCGCGTCCGCACCTGCTCATGGAAAACTGTGACTCAATGGCCACGACGTACGTGTCCTGAGTGTGAGACCGGTTGCATGCTTGCGGCGTGTTCTCGTTGCTCTTTTAACTCTCTTTTTTACGGCTCGCCCTCTGGGTCTCTCCAGCACCTGTGTTCTGACGCGTCCCGTACCCAGCTCATTTCCGATTGATGCTGTTGCAATATGAGGGACATGTTCCACTTGCTATCGGCCAGTCCTTCCTCAACACGCGATGATGGCTTTCTGCCTGTTCTTTCCGACTCTCCCCACGGCGATGACGCGTGCCAAGTCCCATCGCAACAACGGCACGGCGCATCAAGTTTTTTTCAAGCGTCGGCCAATGGCGCCCCTCCAGCGCCCGCGGAGGCCCCAGCTGAGATACAAATCTCTCGCCCTCTTCACGGGGCTGCCCAACAAGCTCCTGTGCTACCATTCGGTAGCGCCAGACCGGCGGCAGGAGATGGACGAGCTCCTTCACCTGCTGTCTCTGGCGAGTCCCTCGCAGTAGAGGTCCAGGGTATGCGGCGGCAGTTTGGGGAGATCCACCGTATGGCGGAGTTGCTGTCTGGCGTTCCATCCGCGCTGGTTGAGCTCGCCCCGCAACTCTTCGAGGCGGACGCGTCGTTTTCCCCTCGACGATGGCTCTACGCCGTGCTTGCGGTGCAGAAGTTTTCTCTTGGTCGCTCTCTCCAATCCACGCTGCGCGGAAGGTTCCTCGACCGTCTGCAAATGGGAACGGGTGCCACAAGGTGCGGCCATGATCAAGCTAGCGTGAAGGTGGAGCTGGAGTATACCCACGGGGCGCTAGTGGACGTCGTGCGCTTCCGGCGGCTGTCACGGTCAGAGTGCTCTCTTCGGCAGTGTCGGGCATCTTGCGCCTCACAGCTGTCGTCTCCCCGTGCTTTTCTCGACGCTCTTGAAACTCCGGCGCACGTGGTTCCGGCTGCGCTTTTCCGCTGCTTTTCGCGGAAGAACGGCGACAAGATCACCCGGATGCTCTTCGAGCACCACGTGGCGCCAGACGGCTCCGCATTCTACGTGCTCGAGCGCGACAAGGAAGGGTGTACCGTGTGCGTTGCCGTTCTAGACTCGGAGGACTACGACATAGTGCGCACTCGACACCTGCATCATCTGCGACTGCGTACCGTTACCAATGACGATGTGAGCAACATCCCAGAGCACGCTCCGTGTCGCTTGTCTTGGCAGGGTAACATGACGAGTTCTCGTTTGGAAGCCGATGCCGCAATGGTGTCGGGACGATTGAGTCTGGTTGTACCTTGTACTGTTATCGCCGGTGATGGCATGAAGCTGTCTCACTGGCTGCTATGAGCCATTGGTCGTGACGGGGGACTTTCAATTTGGGTAACGCTGCCTGGATAGCCTGGAGGAAAGGTGGAGACCCGTTGTTCGCCGGCTGCGTCTGAGGTGCACGGACCCTAGCAACATGCAAACACACTTATGTAGCTCATAGTGCAGCCAGCTCGCTAGCTGCATGTCCCCTCGCGGTGGTAGCAGTGAGCCATCTATCCTATTGCTGCATTTCGCTCACCGTTTCCGGTGTCACGTGCCGCTTCGTGTGTCGAGGACCGACTATAGCGACAAGCTGGCATCTTTCCTCGGGGACCTCTATCATACTCAGCATCTCTCCGCATTTTCAACCAGGCAGCACAGAGCGCTCTGAGGCACTCAAGAAAAGCGGCCTGATGATCAGCAACGAAAGAGATCATCTCTAAGTGACATGTAGAGCGGGCCCTGGGCAGCCAGATATGCAATGGTCAGGCGCCCCGCGACATTGGACCCTTTGAGAGCCTCCGGATTGGCCAGGCATCTAGATGGGTGCATTGCTGTGTGGAGGACACGCAAGACGTCTACTGCTTTCCTGGGGCGTACTTTTCAAACGAAGTTAATGATCGCACCTGCTAACCGACGAGCCGGCGCCGGATCCTTGGTGTCACGCTGCCGGCGGAAGCCCCCATGTTCTCATGGAGGTCCATGTGCGCTGGTTGCCATGGTTTCCCCATTGTGGTGAAGCCAGCGTACACCTGGTGTCTCTCTCCCCGATCAGGCATCGTCCACACGCCGCTCAGCAGGCCTCGAAATCGTTCGTGATGTGGGATGCCAGTCACAAGTTCCGGTCTCGCTTCCCACCCTGGCAATGCCGCGACTGCTCTCTGTTGTCACCCCGGCGTATGCCAATGAGTGACCTATAGTGTCATTGCTTTCAGACTTCTGGCTCTGCGGCCTGGAACGGCTGCCATCTGTTCTAATCTTGTGAGTGGCCCTTCTTCCGCCTTCCGCAATGTTAGGTGGCCGGCCCGCACTATCTCCTCAAGGCGCCCCTCACATGTGCCCCGGTGTCGCGCTTGTGCAACGGTATCCCTCTCACGTTCTCTGCGAGCATCTGATGTCATACGCTGTGCCGAGGGAGCGAGACGATGAAGTGAGGAGATAGGCGTGAAGCCTGCGTCTCTTTACCTGCGGGGAAGCGTGCGGGTACACTCTCTCCTCGGGCGTTTCTGATGCAGCCATGTGACGGACGCTAGTATTCAGCACAGCTTGACAGCCCGGACGAAGCATGGCCGAAGCGGAGCCACAGACAGTGGTACCTGCGTCACTGTCTAAGGACTCTTGCGTTGCTCTTTGGGACGGGAGCGGTGAACGGCGCGAGAGGCCTCCCATTCAACAGCGTACTACTCTCGACAGCTTGGGTAAGCGCCATGTCCTGTAGAATTGGCCACAGTCCCTGGTCTCGCGCGTCTGCTGCGCGACAGCACGCGATGCCGCTGTGGGGCACGGTCTCTGTTGGTCGTTGCCGACGGGCGGGGCAAGGTGAAGAGCTCAACGCGAGGAGCCGCTACTAACGAGCAACACCGCACTTGACACCTGGTGGCTGTGCTTGTCTTGGCCGTTGACGTCGCGACTGCACATCACACTGCTTTCACTCCATCACCACGTGTCCTCTCGCCTCAGCATTCCCACCACGGCCACAACGAAGACTGCTGACCTTCGACGGCCATCTCTGGCACACTTTTGAAAGGCAGCCCCTACCCCCATCCTCACCTGTAGCCAAGAAGCGACGGACGCGTGGAAGTGGGACACCAGACGTTCCCGCGGCTGCCGCGGTGGTCGCCTCGGACGGAGCTCGCGTTCTGGCCGGGGCGGGGACGGGAGTGGCGCCGGCGGCAGTGGCAACGGTGCCGTCAGGGGCGGCGGCTGGAGCAATGGCAGCGTCTGGGTCCAGGGTGAGGTCCACCTCGGGCGCCGGAGCGTCGTCAGGTACCGGGGCGCTGCACTCCTTCACCTCCGCAGGAGCGGCATCGGCAGCTTGGACCAAGTCGGCTGCTGCCGCTGCAGCCTCCTCCAAGCGTCGTGCTGTCGCTGCTACGCGGACCACAGCAGCGGAGAACGTCAGCACTCTTCGTGTTGGCGCCCCTTCTGCGGCGGCAGAGGTGGCAGCCAATTACTGTGCCGTTGAATCCCCATTTGCTGCTCCCGTTCGGCCGGACACCGCTGCTGCTTGCCCGTTTACCTCGACGGATACCACGGCGACGCCTACAATGCGGAGCCCTCAAACTCTCGGCGCACCAGTCCCGGAAGGCGTTGTCGGAACGGCAGCTGCCGCGGCCCCGGCGGCAGGGGCTGCAGTGGGGCCTGCGGAGGCGGCTGCAGCAAACTCCTCCACCGGAATGGCTCCACGCGTTACTGCTACCAAGCGCCTGGCACTTCGCCGCGCTGCTGAGCTTCGTGCCGGTCGGCCCGTCGATGAACGTGGCGCACCGCGGCTCGGTACTGATGGCAAAACGCCGGTGCAGCACAGCGGAGGAGGATGTGCCTCCTCTGCGGCTGCTTCAGACATGTCTCTCGTTCATCAGACGGTAAACGCCGCTGTTGAGACGTTTGGTGAGGCCTGGCGAACTATTGTACGCGAGGAGATTTCTAAAGAGGTCGTGAAGTTGGCGGACCCCTATTGGCCACTGCTGCGGTCGTTAAAGGAGAGCGTGGAGGACGCCCATGCTGCTCACGCCGCGCGGGTTGCCCCCTCCGAGCGTCCGTGGTCGGAGAAAGAGAAGAAAGTTATCCGCCCCGAGGTGGAGTCGGTCCTCGACTCCTCGTTCGTTAGGCCTATTGCGGCAGTGGCCATTGCCGCTATGGTTATGAAGTTGTACTCAATGGCGGAAGCGCGCGGAGATGTGCTCACTCCGTTCTTCCCTACGGTCAAGAAGGCTTCGGGGGAGCGGTCGTTCGCCATCAAGTACTTCAGCGAGCTACTTGAGTCCGTGTTTAAACGGGGCATGACGCTGCTCAGGGCGCGCACGATGCCCCCGAGAGTAATTCAAGGTTTGACGAGAGCATCCACTTCCAAGAAAAAAGTCACAGTCAACGTCCTAGCCGTCCTGCGTGTCCTTGTGAACGACGGGCGCTGCCAGGCGCGGGCGTTTTGGTGGCGTACCGGCGGTTACTTCATCTTCCACCCGTCGCCGCTTGTGTCCATTTTACTGGGCAACCCCTCTGCACCGCGACGCGGTCTGGAGTCTTCTGACGCCTCCCCCTACTTCGCCCTTAAGAGCGCACACCTGGCGTCCCCGTCGGGCAGGATTTCGGTCCCTCAACGCGTGCCCACGTCCATTCACGTATTGACATTCGACGCGCTCGCCAAATCATCTTCACGCGCCGCCCCACCTGCCCATGCCCAGGGCACGACTTGTGCATTAATTTTGGCGAACTCGGCGGCTGCTGGCACATCATCAACACTCGGGACGGGTGCTGGCTCAACGGCGGTTTCGGCAGTGGCTGTGCCTGGAGACGTGCAAGTCCAGGCCACGGGATGCTTCTTCCGCGACACGAGCGCACTGTTACACGCCCTCTCAGGCCGTGACTGTTCCAAGTTTCCTTCCTCTGTCATATTTTCCGTGGCTGGTGGCTTGCGCAATATGGTCCTGGAGCCCCGTGCTCATTGGACGACGGACGACGGGATAGCTGCACTCGGAAGCGAAGAGCGCAACCTCGCGGGGCGGTGGTACCTGCTCATGCCAACCATGACGAAGCGTGCGGTGGAGGATGTTTTGCTGCAGACGCGGAAGGTGCAGCAACAATATACGGTCGACCACACCGCGACCGCTGCTATGAGCGCGGCGATGGCGGTCCTCGCCGAGCAGCAAGACGCCGAGCTCGAGAAGAAGTATCCTTTCCACCAAATCCCACTCCACGTTCCTGTACAGCCTCCTGCAGCAGACAACGTGCAAGACGGGCTCTAACGTGGTTGCATTCTGTGCCTTTGCCGTTTGTTTTTGTGAGCCCCGATGTGATGGCGCAGTGAGGTCACTAGGTGTAAGGGGATGTATGCACGATATCGACAAGATGGGTCTTGTGCCAGAGTGACGTGCAGCAGCGGCGTGTGAGGGCGACTGCCGGAGACTATCGGGTGCCACCTCACCCGCTGCGTGTCTTATGGCACGAGCATATCGGAATGGAGGGAACACTGCAGCATTTCACGATTCCTCGGCAAGGGACCAGACCGTGATCAGTCCGTCCACTGCGCAGAGTCACGGGCCTACCCATCTCGATCTCGAAGTGACCTGATGTCTTCATTGATTTAAGTAGGGGCTGGGTCGGCAGCGGAGGGGGTCTTGTGACTACTGTTCGTCAAAAATGAGATCAGAACAGTTGGTTCCACAACTTGACTGCCCGCAGTACAGACGGCGCATGAGCGTCCATGATGGATGCATCCAGCCGTGGTCGGGTTTGTGGCGGGCACTTGCTATATATATCCAGTAGCGAACGTGCTCTGAGTCGCTGTGACACCACTCTGGAACGGGCAATTCTAGACTCTCCCGCCGCCTTTCGTGGCGATTCGTCGTAGCATCTTCAGGTCTTTCAACCTTCAAAGCTTGTGGGACACCCCCTTCTCACGTACCCTGACTCATCGTCTCCTGGGAGAATCCGTCGAGGAGTGAGTCAGTAGCACCAGAGTCTCATGTCGCATGCCGTGGGTGACACCCTCGGCTTTTCCGCTTTTCCCTTTCATCCTGACGGCACCGCTGCCGGTGCCGCCGCATCCGCCCCCCCGGCTTCTGCGCGATGGTTAAGGCTATATCATTTTGTGAAAGTCGGCTGAGCTGGCCACACAGAGCGGCTTGGGGTGGAAGAGGAGTAATGGCACGAGCGGGAGAAGGGGTGGCGGGGGGCAGGGAAAAGCGGGTGAGGGGCAGGGCGCCTGGTTTCCAAATGAAGTCGAATATGCCTCCTATGCCAGCGTTACTTCTGAGGCGAAGAGAGATGCACTCGTACAGCACGTCTGAGACTTTTCTCTATGTCATAGCGCCTGGCGCGGCATAGCCTGGCATGAGCACTGTCGACTCAACTCAGTTGTTGGGCACCCTTTTTACATTCTCACAGCACGCGCGAGCGAAAAGAAGGTGCATTTTGATGGCCATGTGCTGCATTTTGCATGAAGGACGATCTGAGAAGCGGCGCCGCGCTATGAAAGAGGACTTGGCACACTATTGGCCTACCACCCGAGCGTGAGCGTGCGCTCTACGACCCTCCTTCAGACAGAGAGGGAGGACCCACTGAGACCCGAACGCTGTGACGCAAACCTACCATGTTGTCATGGGCCTGCCAGTGTGCATGTGCGACCACTTACCTGAGACGCGTCCACGAGCAATAACCTGAGGAGCGTAGGAGAGTACTTACCTGTTGGGTGTGCGAGCGAATAGCTGGCGTACTTGTTCCCATCGCACCCTGGCTTACCTGGCCCAAGACAGTGGGACGACTACCGGTCAACAGGGGCGGTGGGTGACGCCGGTGGGGAGAATGACGGGCAGCCGGGTGGGTGGGGTGGGGTGGGCGGTCTTGCTGCTGTCGGTCGGGTGCGCTGCGTCGTGAGTTGGTGCCATCGGACGGGTGATTGCTTGGACGGCGAGACACGACTAAATAGGCTCTCGTTGCCCACGCCCCCTGTTCATTCTGGGTCACCACACAGGATCCGCCCGCCGAGCCCTCTCTGCCCCCGCCAGATCAGGCAGCCTGCGACTGGCGGTCCTCAGATGCTTCCATCTCCCTCCGATCCCCAGCACCCCACCCCAACTGCGGGGGCGGCGCCGCGCTCACCGGTTCCTGCCCTGTTGCGGCATCGCCCGTGCCACCCACGCCGACGCGCGACGTGGCGCGCTGCTCCTCGTTGAAATCGCGCGCTTCCGCCCACCTCCCGAGGTGGAGTGCTGCTCCCCATTGCCCGCACCCGCTGGCTGTCTGTATCCCCCCAGCCCTGTTCTGTGCACGCCTGCCGCCGAGGTTGCATCCCCGTGGCACGACGGCGCCTACCCACCGCTCCTCGCTGCCTTCTTGTGGTCCGACACCTCTCCGTGTCACCCACGCCAACTGTGGCGGCTACGCACCGCTTCTGCGTGTCTTCCCTGCTGTAGGTGCGCCCGTGCCGCCTGCACTGCGTCACGTGGCGGCGCACCGCTCCCGGATGGTGGCCTGTGGTCCCGCCCCCCCCCTCTGGCTCCGACGTGGTCTGTGACGGCGGCATGCCGAACAATACCTCCCCTACCCGCTGGCTGCCTGTGCCCCCCCGGCCGTGCGCCGTGGAGCTTCCCGCCGGGGCTGCGTCCCGCTTGGCCGACGGCGCCGACGCGCCGCTCCCCATTTACTTCTCCTGACGCCCCC
>Ga0115030_1000158_pt1 | contig 25273 bp, 30 predicted proteins | sample SidtaG_4_FD_87174 | JGI IMG/M metagenome (GOLD analysis project Ga0115030, IMG submission 87174) | Marine algal microbial communities from Sidmouth, United Kingdom - Sidmouth_Male1 metaG | ecosystem: Host-associated > Algae > Red algae > Unclassified | place: Sidmouth, United Kingdom | collected... | reverse complement strand
GGTTGGTGTGTCTTGGGTTGCCTTCTCCTCTGTTATGGCGGCCAACATGGGCCCTTGGAATGGTTCGGCGAACCCGAGGATGCTGTTCTTACGAACTATGGCCTGGTCCGGCCCGAAGTTGCAGACCATATCCAAAAATAGTTCATCGGGCTTGACCAGTGCAACGCCACGGGCGACTGCCACTGACTTGTGCCGACATAGGCGGATGTTGGGCGAGATTGTGACGAGGCCAGGGGTGGCACAGGTCGCCATAACCCATTCTTCCATTCGTCATTTGACGCGAACTTGGCGACACGCCCTTACCTTAGCAGGTTGGTCTTCCCACGACCGTTCCTACTTATTGGCGAGTGGGGTGGCGAGGATAGGCGTTCGCCTCAGGTTTCTGGTGATATCACCGACGTGGTCTTGCCACACAACCTTCTTCAAGCGTGCGAAGATGGCTTCGACATGGTTATCCATGAACTCGGTTCCGAGAATACATGGCACCGATAGGTGTTCGACGACAAAGAATCGGTCGAAGACCTTGGCGCATCCAACATCTATGTACAGATGTATCGCATAATTTTCTATGAGGCGGTTGTTGTTTGCATCTTTGATGCGGGGTGTGCGCTCGAGCTTCTCAGCATAACTCTGCCAGTTGACGTGTAAGACATTAGGTCGAACCAAGTTTATGCGGGCTCCAGTGTCCAACACAGGACGACAGCTGTGCATTGCCCGTTGGCAAGGGCCAATAGTGGCCGCAATCTCATAGTGCCGGTGGGCCGGGCTTAGTATCCTTGTGACTTTACGACTTTCATCAGTTGGTGATGATGCGCCAGGCAACCCGTTAACGGGCACCCTGCGTATTCGTTCTTCGAGTCGGTGGACTCTTTGCTATCGCTTTCAGCGGTTGGTTTGGTATCCTCCGTTACGTAGTTCACGGCAATAACGGGCTAACGGCGTTCACGTGGCCGATACGGCTCAGCGCATTGCGCAGCGAAGTGACCGGGCTTGTTACAGTTGGAGCAAATGTCGGTCGTCCCCTGAGGCGACTCCTTCGGAGGAGGGGAACGGGACCGGGCCCTCGGTTGGGTAACCGGGAAGGGGCGGTCGACATTGGTATGCCGGGTCGGCATGGGTGAGGCGTACGCCACCTTAGTCGTCTGAAGACGAGGCAGCTTAAGCGATAGGCGAAGCTTATCCTTTTCGTCCAAATACATCTGCGCAGCAGAGATGGTGTCCGCCAGAGTGCGCTTGGGGAACTGCCCGTCCTATACTCGGACATGAGATTGGATAATTTCGGACAAGCCATTGATGAATACACCCTTCAAATATTGAGCGTGGAACAGGCCGTCTAGGCGGTCGCACTGTGTCTCAACGCGGAGCCCAAAGGCTGTGGGCGACTCATTGTCGGGCTGACGCATTGTAATAATGTCGTGGTAGGCGGAGGCCATTACGGCGTGGGTGGCATACTTGGCTATAAGCCAGTTAATAGCAGCATCATAGGTACGGATCGCATAAGTGCGGCGCCCGGCCTTCGAGTTGAGGGCACTCGAGAAGGCTCGTTTAGCCGCGCCTGACAAGCGAAAGGCCAAGAGAGGAAGGGCTTGTCCGTTTGTCAAGCCAGCTGCGTCACAGGCACGACGAAAGGTCGTCAGAAAGGTGAATACACCTAGGGGGCTGGTGCCCGTAAACGGCTCTTGCCCCGGGAATGCGCCGTCCAGGCGGCGATTCATCTTATGGGTTCTCTACACCTGGGAGGGGGGCAGAGACAGATCACGTCGGATCAGGAAGTAGGTACGATAGTCCAATAGGGACTTGAAGCGACTGCTGGCGGGTCGAATGACGTTTAGCCGATCGGCTTTCTCCAATCGCTTCTTAGAGTCGGGACGACCCTTGTACGGACCCAGGCGGGATCGTCGAGACGCAGCGTCCGATGACGTGTCCGAAGACTCGGAGCTGGAGCTCGACGACGGGGACGTCGGGGAACCAGGGGATTCTCCGGAGTCAGAGGACGAAGAGGAAGTTGTACCACTGGACGAGCTTGACTCGTTCGCGGCCGACATGTTGGCGTTCTCAACTGAGGATGTTGAGCGGGCCAACTTGGTCTCCTTGCGGATCTTACGCGACATCTTGCGAAGCTTTCGCTCTTGATCCCGACGTTCGGTCGCTCGGCCAACTGTTTCTGGACGATAGGAAGACGACTCGCCCCCCTTGGGGTCGGGCTTGACCTTCGTCTTTCTCTTCGTTTTGCGACGCGACTTTGTCGCCCGGGCATCGGACTCGATGTCCTCCTGGCGCATAGCCTCCACGTTTGCGATCAGTTCGTCGTTTGCTTTCGCCAGCGAGCGGTTAGTCGCTTGTTGGGCCGTCAGACGGAGACGAAGTGTCTCTACCTCCGACTTAAGGCTCTCCGCGTCGAGCGGTTGGTCAGAGGCCGCCGCGTTCAACGCAGGTGATCCCGAGAGGGAACCACCTAGGGTGTTGGCGTCTCGCATGTTCGTACGAACGCCTCCCGGCGGGACGTAGTGGGAAGGCAGGGCGTTTCTCTTACCCTTCCCATTGCCACGTTGCTCGTCGGCACGACCAGGGGTCATTGCTCAACCGGCACAGTGCCATCAGAAGCGCCCCGCGCTCCAATTGGAGATCAGCACCCACGACGCCCAGCGTCGTGGCGCACACAAGTGGGAGACGCGCCCTGCGCGTCAAGCCAATGGGTGCAATACCCGTCACCGTGCCACTTGACAACAAGAGACAGCTCTCGGGCACCGCGTGCAGATGCACGCGGCAGGAGAGAGTATCCCCGGCGGCTCCACCAAATGTGGTATGAATGACGTTAGTTAAGTAACCGGTAAATAGCGACCGACCGCAGACGCACGATAAAGCGAACACTATCGCCTTACAGGCGATAAAGAAGAACCTTTGTTCGTGCAACATCCGATGGGGAGCCGGGGGTACCGACGACGGCGAACCCCTGTCCCATGGTGCTTTTTTTATCAGACTGTAAAGGGGCGGGGTCGATCGACCGAGCGATCATAAAGAACGAATAACCACCAAAATAGAGACGATAAAAAGAAAGGACAGATATACAAGACGGAAGTAACCTCCCAAAGAGCGAGCCACAAGTCAGTTCAATCCTCCACATGAATACTGACCAGTGAGGGGGGCTACCGGGCCCACTATCCAAATATTAAGGAGATATGCTACAGGGGGCTCTGGAGCCACCACGAGGCCAACACGAGCCGACCCAGCGTCCGCCAAGTCCCGATCAAAGAGTCGGATGCGGGGGGCGATGTCTACATCGCTCCCACAAGAGAGGCGGGGATCCCCCAGACCCTCCAAGAGGACCAAGTTCCCCTCTTCATCCAACGTCCTGGCGCAACGGAAGACTCCTCGGGGTCCCCCAAGCCACTGAAGCCTCGTGGGTGCCGCCCTCTCCTCGATAAGTCGGAGGAGCTCCAGCCCGGCCTCAAGAAGAGGTAGGGCCGAAGGGTCGGTCGAGCACAAGCGCTCGGGCGTCAGGTCGGCAAAAGCCGACCGAATGGCTAGAGGCAGACGCCAGAGGTGTCCATGGTGGCGAATGCTTCCTAGGAAGACATCCGCCACCTCTACGGCCCACAGGGCCGCCAGCATCAGGTGATAGGGACCACGAAGGGGCTCTCCCATGAGCTGAATCCCCTGGAATGCCACCATCTGGGGCACCCGCTCGGCCATGCCTCGGGGCACTTCAACGTGATCCCACCACACTGGTGTGGTGGGATACAGGGCCTTGCGACGTACCACAGGTACGTCGCGCACCTCAAGCTGTTCATAAAGCGTGAGAAGGCGGAGGGAGGTACGAACCGTCCACTCCCCCAGCGCACCCGGCACATAAAAGCCGCGGTCCTTCTCCCCCAACATGAGTGGAGACCCAGGATAATACAACCAGGAGAAGTGGGGCTTGTCCCCCACCTCGGGGAGGATCTCACGGACAGCCAAGTGCCTAAGCACTTGGATTACTCGCCAGTCCTCCCGACTGCGTAGGAAGAGGAAGTCCGTCACCGTCTCGTCGGGTACGGCGTAAAGGGTATCGTACATCCCCCGGATGGTCGTCCATATGGCCGTCATACGATGGCTGTCGACCGCGTCAAAGCGCTGTTCGACAATCGACCCCCTTAGGGGGGCCCAAGGGTAGCGCCCATATTTCTCGTCCACGACCGCGGGGGTCGGCCACGAGCAGGGGCTTATGAATCTGCCAAATTTGTGACCAATCAGATATACTTAACACCAGCATTTTTTGAATCAGATAAGACTTTTGCCGCAACCTCTTGAATACGGATAAGAGACATATCCGCAGCCGATACAAGAAGGATATGAAAAAGAATACGGATTCTATCCAGAATATATCAGAATATTGAACACGTTTGTCCGACAGGATGTACTTTCAAGGCGTGTTCCCAATAAAAAACAAAGAGCGGGTTGTGCTGCAAGTTGTGAACGCTGCCCAAGCCAGACCATGACCAGCAGTGAGCGTGCGAAGGTCAATGTGAGGCAAGGGGCTTCGGCTTGGGTGTCCATCTTATTATCTCGGTTAACCTTTCGTCTTGATACTCGTTCTGATGCTTGTGGGCCTTCCATGGCGGGCTGCGCGCGACGTGTGTCACAACAGTTTACTGTCGATGATCGGGCCTGAGTTTGCGCACTACTGTTCAGCACTTTTCGAACATATACCTTCGTCTTTTGTCTCGACTTTGAGCATTGTGAGGCACCTGGCAGGTGAAGTTTCCCGAGTTAGTTGAATGCCTGCATCCCACGCAGGCTAAGTCATTGGAATTGCGTTTATCCTCTTTGGAGCCATTAAATGGCGGTAACATTCAGATAAGAGTATGTAAAATCGGGCTCGTTATTTTTGAATATGAGTATATCCGAGTATATCTATCCATTATATCAGAGTGCCGTTTATTCATGAAGGCCCCTGGCCACGAGGCCGACATAAGGTTGGCGAGGACGTCGTCGTCGATGTCCTCCTCCGCACCCAAAAGAGCGCCCGCCCCCTTGGCCGCACGATCGACCGCCATGGCGGCCGGAGCGTCGGGAGCCGCAAAAGACGCCATCCCGCCTCGAGAGGCGGGGATCCGGGGAAGATAAGGACGCCCCACCCGAGGGTGGAGTGCACGAACAACTCGGGACGCGGGGAGAACCCGGCCGCGCCGGACGGTGTCGTCCCCCCGGGAGACGACAAGGGTGCCGCCAGGCGACCCAAACCCCCCGGTCACGGCTGGCTGTGACCGCCTACCCGAGGCTTCCCCGGCTCAGTGAACCCGTCGGTCCCGCGCCGTATGGCGCCTCGCAGCGGGCCCCCAAGGGCACTCTGACAGGGAGTCACAGGGCGGGGTTTGCCCCGTGGCGTAGGGGGGGTGGCGAGACACCGCCCCCGGTCCCGCGAGACGCGGGCCGTGAGGTGGGGGATATGTGGGGGAACCCCCCTGTCATGGGTGACACGCCCCCCAGATCGAGCAGGGGACGGGTCGCGACCATTCACGTAACACCCCCCTTGGGGGATAGCGTGGGACAGTCCCCCTAGGCGTGTGTGCAAAGAGCCCGAGGGCCAGACACGAAAGGACCCTTCTAGAGGGGCGCGGGGTGAGGAGCACCCGATCGGGCCCCCCTGGAGGGGTCTCACAAAGCCGAGGGAGACACTCGTCTTCCCAAATCCGGGCCCTCTGGAGGGATCGGGAAGCTTGTGGAAGCTTTCGCAATCCGACCGTAAGCCGGACCGAGATCTGATGTCGACCGGGGATAAACTCCCACAGGAATTCTATCCGGGAAAATGTAAAAATCCTGGGATACGTCCCGAGGTACTGATTCTGGGTAAGTCCTCAAATCTAGGAAGTCTTGGTGACTTTTCTACATTCGCCCGAGACGGGCGGGGGTCTCTTCCAGTGGAAGGGTAGTCGAGGATGCTGGGCAGGGGCCACTGGAGGCCCGCGCCTGAGACAGTGGACCGTTGGGCACCGCCCGCCCCATGGTAGCGCCCGGGGGTCGGGATTGTGCACGTCCTGCATCCTGTTTCTGAGGGCATATGAGTGTATGCTTCGGGGTCATCGTGCGTGTTCGAATAAATCAGCGATGCGTGTGCGTTACATCTGTCGTTCGTGTGCGCTTCGCGCCCGGTGATAACGGCGTTTGTGTTGTTTCTCCTGTGTTGCGCTCCGCATCTTGTGCTGGGCTTTCCGACGAGGCTATTCCCCGTCGGCCTTGAGGGAGAGATCGACTGCACTTCCCACTGCTTCCACGCCGGGCGGGCCAAAGGGCGGCGCCCCGTCCGGGCGCTGCCCATCCTGGGGCGAGGGGTGAGCCCCTACGCCCCCACGCTGGGACTCCGCCAGCGTAGAGGTCCGTTCCGCGCCGGGAGTAGGACGAGCGCCGGTGGTCGGCGTGCGGCCGGGATCCTCGGGCGGGGAGTTCGACTCACCCGCCACCGTACCGCCGCCGCCAGCCGGGACTGCTTTCCAGCCCCAACGAGGGCAACGGCGCTCTACGTTCGCGTAGCCCCGGGGTCTCCCGCCGGTGGCACGCCCGTCACGCGGCTGGTGCCGGGCATCTGAAAAGGAGAGGCGCCCCCGTCGAGCGCGGAAGATGAGGAAGATCCGCGAGCCATGGAAGCGGGGCCGTCGTATTTATCGGATGACCTCGGTCACCGCACCGCAATACAACCAACGAGGGTCCCCCGACCTTGATACCGAAAGAGGTGTCGATTCGCAACGCGCGCAGCGTTCATACAGCGAGTCTCACTCGGTGCGCCAAATGTCGTACCAAGAGCAGGGGGGTTACCTCGGGAGGAGGGAAGCAACGGTCGTTTTGGACGCTCGCGCGACACCCGCTATGGGACTCGAGGTCCAGGAAGTCCGGCCGATCGAAACGCCAAGACATAAAGACACGGTTTACCTGCTGGCGACGACGGTGCCTCCCACCGTCGTCGCCCTTTGTCCTAAAAGGGCGGAAACCGTTGCCCGGGCTCAATTCCCCGATTGGTAATTGACCCGGGCAGTCACCAAACAATGCACATAATTCCCTCAACGCATATCAAGTCTCCCGAAGCGATCATTGCAGACGAGGGGGAGTGACCGTTCCGCGCGCAACGCGCTGCAACCACCGCGTGGCGCCCGGTCAGCTGTCACCTGCCGCGCCCTCTAGCCGCGGCAACCCGGGCCGCCAATGGGTCCCTCTCGGCAGGCGCGGCGGCCGGGCGCGTCCCTTCGCAGGCTCGCACACGCGCGCAGGCGGGCCCGCCGTCCCCGTGCCCGCGCCACCATTCCGTCCGCGCCTGCCGTCGTCGGCGTCGCCGACCCCCGCCGGCCGTCGCACCCCCGGTGCCACACCGGCGGTGCCTCCGTCGCCGACGGGGTCCCGTAGTACTACACTGCACTCACGGGCAGAGAACGCAGAAGCGGCACCGCGTCCCTGAACGACGACACGGTTGGCGTCGGAGTAGCAAAAGGTGCACGATATGTTTCTTTTCTGAAAGATCGCCACCCTGAGGAGTCATGGTTTTCCCAAACTAAATGTGGACCGCTCGGTAACGAGGGCGCTGTTAGCCACTGATTTGCCTCTGACCTGGACTGAATGCGCACCGACGATCGCCGTATTCGAGATTCCAGGACGCCGATTAGTGACTGCCTCTGAGCAACATTCACTCACATGATTCACACCGTTACGGGTGCGTTTCCAGGCACAAACAAGAACTGGCACGCCAAAAGAGCTCCTCGGGACGAGCGATTGTACTTTAGGAGATTATCAGGGCGGTTGGGTCACAAAGACGGATCATGTGGTACTAATGACGTTGATTAACTAACCAGTAAGCAGCGACCGACCGTAGACGCACAATAAGGCGAACGCTATCGCCCAAGAAGCGAGGAAGAAGAACCTTTGTTCGTGCAACATCCGATGGGGAGCCGGAGGTGCCGACGACGGAGAGCCCCGGTCCCTTCGTGCTTTTACTCTAAGACGGTAAAGGGGCGGGGTCGATCGACCGAGCGATCATAAAGATCGAATGGCCACAAAAAAAGAGACGATAAATAGAAAGGACAGATATACAAGACGGAAGTAACCTCCCAAAGGGCAAGCCACATGTCAGTGCAATCCTCCACTTCAACAATGACCAGTCAGGGGGGCTACCGGGCCCAGCATCCCAATGTTAAGGAGATATGCTACATACCCCTGTAATGAGATTCGAGGCGTCCCGACGAGTGGGCGCTGATCGACTGATCCGCCACCAAAAATGCCACAAGTGGCACCCAGTCAACGTGTCGCGTCACGGGCAGCTGCTGCAACCACGCTCCGTCAGCCTCCATTGGCGAGGCTGCCGGCTGCCCAGCGGCGGCGGTCGACGCGGAAGCGGTCTTCGTGTGACGCTCGGACGACGACGCGCCGGAGGAAAGCGCAAAGTGTCCCTGCCGCTCTGGCCCACGTGTCTCGCGACAAGATGTCGTACATACCTCGCTGTCGCTCATACCAAGGCGTCGCACGAGATGACGTGTCTCACGTGACAATGTTTCACACGCGACAATTTGTGGCACATACCAGGCTGTCGCACACACCAGGTTGTCGTACATACCAGGCTGTCGCACAAACAGAATCACAGAGTTTCAAGTTTAGGGGAAGGTGACGCGAGAGGAGGTGGGAATGGGAACAGGCGTTTCCATTTGGAGAATATTGGAGTTGACATTGACACTAGGTTGGCGAAAGTTAAGGGAGATAGGGTGGGAATATCCAAGATTGAGGCTAGGGGCGTTCGGGTGGTGTGGAGGGTTCAAGTGAGTTGAAACCCAACATTTGGATTCGGAGATGTATCTGTGGACCTAGACAGTCCCTGAAACTATACAGATATTATCAACATCAAGTTGGCATGCCGGCGGTAAGAGGCAGGTTTCTCAAGTCAGCAAAGTTTGAGCGGTGTGGGGCGTTCAATTAATTGAAACCCAATACTTAGATTGGGTGATGCATCTCTGGAACTAGACGGTAAACGTCCTGGCAGCTCTACAGTTATCATCGACATCGAACAGGCATGCCGGCGGTATGGGTCAAGTGGCCCAACTCAGCAAAGTTTGGGCGGCGTCGGGGGTTCAAGTGAACTGAAACCCAACATTCGGATTTGGAGGTGTATCTCGGGAGGGCGAAGTTGAGCTCAGTTCCGGTTTCGCATGCCTGTTTTGCTATCAAGGTATAAGAGAAGATGGGGCACTTTTTGTTTCTTTTTGACGTGTGGGCGAGCGTGGGATGAGTGCTTGATATTTCACGCTACATGACCCCGGGTCAAGTATTTCTGAATCGTGAAAATGTGCCAGGATGATGCGGAACGCACACATACAGCAAAGTTATTGACTTTGCAGATACGCACAGCTTAGGATATGTTGTTTTCCTGAGCAAGGGGGGGTGTTGGGGCGAGGGCAGGCGGGTTAGGAAAAGTGTGATTCCAATTGGGGAGTATTGAAGTTGATACGGAAAGTAGGTTGGGGAAACTTAGGGGGGTTCGGGGGGGATATTCTGAGATTGAGACTTGTGGTACGGCGACGGGCATAACTCTTGCGCAAGGTGTCGGAAGGCTGCGAAACTCCACAACCATCTTCCCAAGGTGGGGAAAAAGAGTACAGTGTGCCAGACGCAGGGTTTTGCAGAGATGGGGGTAACCCTGGATGTCATAGCGTCGAACGGTTGTTTTGGGGTCGTATCTCTGCAAGTCGAAGGTAAAGACGCGCGAAACTGTGCAGTCCTCAGCTATAGAGACGGGCCAGGAGGGTGGAGTGTCAAAAGTATGTGGTGCATACCAGGCCCTACCATGGGTATCGATTTTGGTGGTGAGTATTTTCCCTCCAAACATCTTGGGACAGAGTATGTTGGCACTTTCGGAAACGCGACGCGAGTAGTGGTATATGGAATCTCCAACGATGTGGGTGTTTGATACTCACTCATCACATATAGTATTGATGCGGGGCTACTTTGCGAAATGGGGTACCACTTCTTATTGAGATTTGACCGGGGCGATTTCGATGATGGTGGAAATCATCGCAGGCGCTCGGGGACCGCGGGGATGGTTCGTGCTGACAGACTCGAGAGACAGCCGAGCACCGTGAAGCCTTCGTGATGTGGCCCATCCCTGTTGCTCTGACCATGCCGATGTAGCAATACCCTCTGCAAAGGTGGCTGTTGCACCGACCGAGTGCAGAGAGTGGGGATGTGCGTCGAGCGCCGCCGCCGCCCGCGCATTTGCCGCTTCAGCCTCAGCCGCCGGCGCGTTGGCCGGCGCGATACCCTCGGCGCCCGCCACCGCAGCAGCGGTGACGGCCACCGCGCTTTAAGTATTCCGGAAAAAACCGGCATCAGTGAGACAATGACCTGTGTCTCAGACCTCCTCACATAAAAAAAACGGCATACCTGAGCTCACAAGGACCGCAAAAACCAAGGACTGCGGCAGAGCTCTGTCATGCTCATCCATTCATCTCATCATCGACCAATAGGAATGGAGAGCGTCGTTGCATCCAAACCACAGGCTGGTGCACGGCCCTGGGCAGGATCTCAAATTGTACCGATCCGTGAATATTCCTTTTAATCATTCCTCAAATACGCCCAATAACGTAGCGTTTACCTTCAGCATGAGAAATAGGGTTCAAACGCGGATCCGGGGTCGGCAACGCGCCGACTAAAGCGAGGGTAAAGATGCAAAGCAGATATACAAGCAGATGGAGCCAAGCTCAAGCCGGTAAACCTCCCTCCTTGCCGTCATCTACTTGCCCGTGTACACGAGGCCGCGGTGAGTGCGCCACCCATGTCGTGTCGGGGAGTACCCTTGTGGTGGGTACGGGCAGGTAGGAGCGGGGCAGGCGTCTTGGCACGCCAGCGCCCGCCGGCAGGTAGAGAAGCAGAGGCACGTGCCAATGGTACTGGTGAAACATGGAAGCGAAGGAGAAAAACACCGAGGAGAGGAGAGGGGCAGCGAGAAGCAAGGGACAGGGGGGGAGCAAGAAAGGAGAAAGAGAGCGCGCTCTGAGTACTCAACCCTCCACCTGCCGTCGCCCGTCGTCTGCGCCGCCACGTCCGTCCGGCCGCCGTGTCGTCCCGCGCCGTTTGTGCTATGCGCCGTGCGCGCGCTTGGCCGCGAGCACGCGCGTGCTCCGCCGCTGCCGCCGTGCTTGCGCGGCGGGACCGGGGCGGGGGTCCTCGAGTAGGCATGGGGCAAGTGGCCGCATTAGTCGACCAACAGCGTGTCGACGGCCGGGGGCGCCATGGTTGCGTGGATGGGAGGAGAGTTCACTACAGCAGTGGGGAGGCGAGCGGTGGACGAACGAGCTCAGGAGGGGGGGGATGGTTGTGGGGGGTTCTTGATGGACGGATGGAGTGTTCTGGTGGGGCTTCATCATTCTCAAGTTAAGGCTGAGCGACCATCGCAGGTGCTGGCCTCGGTTCGTGTGCTTGGAGGCACCCTCTCTTGGCGGCCCTTGTTGAGCCCATCTCCTTGTCCAATGAGATGGGAGGTGGGGAACAGCAGTCGTCGGTGAGCGGCGGTGAGCGGTGGGTGGTTGGTGGGTTCTGGAAGCGGCGCGGAGCGCCGCGCCAGATTACAGTACTTACAGTGACATACAGAGTTATCATGCGTTTACGCTACATAACTCCGATTAAGTCGACTCTTGAGGATTCTTTGAGCACTTGGAGTCCAGAAGTGCAGGTAAGTCGCACTGCCGAGGATTGTAGAGTAATCTGCTCGTACTGACTGTACCAGGCAACCTCTCCCCCCACCCTTACCCTCTTCTCCCACCCTCACCATTGCTCACGCACCCCTCCCCCTCCCCTCCCTGCCATGCTGCTTTCTTCTTTCTTTCCCCCACCCCACTCCTACATCACTTCCAGCACGACAGTCGATCCCCAACGGGTGCCAAAAAACCGGAATAGTGAGTCGAGTATGCCGGTTTCTGTTAGGAGATGCCGGTTTTCCGCCCGGTTTTTCCCGTAGGGCAGCAGGGAAAGCGTCACGCAGGCGGAACACCTCGGCCGTTGCCGCTTCGTCGGCGGTGTAGGCGTATGCCGCTTTGGCAGACGTGTCATCACCGGTGGAGTTGGCGCGCGGCGGCGGAGGCTGCACACGGCGGCGCAGGTGGCGCACAACGGCGGGAGCGGCGCCCGGCGGCGAGGGCGACAGCCAGTGGCGGGGTTAGCGCCCGACGCCCAAGGCGGAAGCCAACGGCGGGGGTGGCGCCCGGCAGCAGGGGTGTCACAGACTCGGGGGTGGCGCCCGGCGGCGGGGGTGTCACCGACTTGGGGGTGGTGCACGACAGCCGGTGTGGCGCCAGGCGACAGAAGCGGTGGCAAAAAACAGCGCGGGAGGAGGCCGGCCGCGGGGGGGGTAGCCAGCGGCGGCGGTGGTGGACCGCGGCGGCCTTAGGTATCAGCGGCGAAGGTGGCGCACGGCGGCGGGGGTCGGGTATGGCGGCAGGGGTGGCTCACGACGGCGGGGGTGGCGCATGGCGGCAAGAGTGGCGCCCGGCGGCAAAGGCGGCAGCCAGCGGAGGGGGTGGCGCCCGGCAGCGAGAACCGCACCGAGGAGGGGGTGGTGCACAACAGCGGAAGTGGCGCCAGGCGACGGGGTTGGTGGCAAGCAGCTGCGCGGGCGGCAGCCGGCCGCGGGCGAGGTAGCCAGCGGTGGAGGTGGTGGAAGACGGCGGCCTTAGCGGACGGTGGCGGACGTGGCACGCGGCGCCGGGGGTAGACGACGGTGGCGGGGGCGGCACCCGGCGGCGGGGGCGGCGCCCGGCGGCGGGGGCGGCGCCCGGCGGCGGGGGCGGCGCCCGGCGGCCGGGGCAGTGGCAGAGGGTCCATCGTCGTGGCCCGCCGACTGCCCCATCCACCCCCATCCATCATCGGCCCGGCAGGAAATCGCATCGAGCATGCATCGAGCATGCATCGGGCTGCATCGGCCATCGAAGGCGGCATTCGATGGGGGTTTTTGGGTGCATCCGAGCCTCCATCGAAGTGCTTCGACCGATGCAGAGCAACCGCTGACAACAACCCAACACCACGTGCGTTTCTTTCCGACAGACTGCACTTCGAGACTCGGGCGCCGTTTCAATGTGCACTGTGCGCGGGCTCTTCCGCAAATGATTGGTCCAGCTACTGTACGCTTTGGATAAGGGCTCCGACAGGCATGCTGCTTACTGTAGAGGGCACTGGAACTGGAATTCCCAGGGAATGTGATCAGAAGGGTGCGGTATCCACGACGAGCTTACCTGCTCGAGGTCTTTGATTTACGTTGTAAGGTAACGAGCGAGGCCGCAAGTTCGAACCGTCGTGACCTATATGTCTGAGAATCGCTCGCAAAGAGATGGCCGCCAGCAAGGCGCGGTTTTACACTGTAGCGGGCAGTCCCTTCTCTGCTTGCGCGTCTTTGGCCCTGCCGGGCGGGCATGCTAAGGGGCGGTCCGGCCCCTGGGGCGCCGTGTCCCCCACCACCCACACCGTCGCCACCCGAGCGGCCGCCGCCGCCCCCGACGGTCGCGGTGGAGGACTCGGGCGGGAGGAGCTTCCCCTTCCCCCCCGGGCGTGTGCGGCGGCGGGATGCCCCACCACCTCCCCGCCGGTGCACGCCGTCGCCGACCACCGCATCATTTGCGTGGGCGCGCGCCCACAAGGCATTTCTCCCGTCCGACGTGCGGGTGATCCGAGCAGCGGTGGCGCGGCCGAGGTGGGACCCCCGCCGGGCGGCGGCATGGCACCGCAACCGCCACACGCTCGCCGTGGGGGGGAAGGGGGGTGGGGGTGTTAGTGTGTTCGTGCGCTACCGTTTCTGGCACCTGTCCGGTCCGGCGGGCGGCGGCGGTGGCGCGTCCGCCCCCTCCTCGGTAGCCGCGCCGGCCCTCGTCTTATGCTGTCGCCGTCGGCGACGGGCTCGCAGGCTTTCGTCGCGGGGATTTTATCGGGCGGGCAGGGGTCTTCCGACGGGCGGACCGTTTTCGCGAACGGGGCACCATGCGGCGTAGCGGCGACGGCGGCCCGACCGCCGCCGCCGTATCGCCTGGCAGCCCGCCGCCGTCGTAGCGGGAACGAGGAAACGCGCGGGGGTGGTCGCAGACCACGGCGACAGAGCGGCCGAGGGAGCATTCCCGCCGCGTGGCGGGGCGTCGGCAACGGTAGCGGGAGGGCGTGCCGGGGTCGGGTGCTGGCGTGATGTCGGGGAATGCCCTGTCTCGGCCTAATTGCAATAACGTTTGACAGACCGAAAGTACAAAGTACAATCACCCTGGTCAAATAGTTTCATTGTTCAACTCATTCATAGAACACTCACGCCATTGGACAAGCCTCTTTTGGCGACCGCTATGAGCAACGAATCATGAGACTGAAGCTTCCGAGCAAGCTTCCTCGGCGTACTGTCATCGAGGGTCCATCGAAGATCCATCGAAACCATGCCTCGATGGGGTTCTCAAGGCCGCCCATCAGTTTCAATCGGGCACCCTGTTCGATGGGCCATCGGCTCCCATCGGATCGGGTGTTCGATGGGCATCTTAGCGGAAGCTGACGGTCGTGCGGCCTGTGGCGGCGCCGCCGAAACACCACTGCCAAGCGCGCTCGCTGACTTGGCTGTTGCGAAACCGTGTCAGGTCTATCATTGCCATGACACGTGACGAGGCGTACCCCAGTCAGATGTTGTCAGCTGTCCCGAAACGACCACAATACATCGTCTGCTTGGGACGTTTTCTCCATCGAAGCCTCATCGAGGCTTCGATGCGCCATCGACCCATCGAAATATGGGTCGATGAGGGTCATCTAAGTTCTCATCGAGTCCATCGAAACGATGACAATGGGGTCCTGACAAACGGGTGTCTCTGGCTTTGGTGATTCCAGATTTGCTCAGCAGAGAGGTGCGCTGGAGCGAGCGTGGACCTAGGATTCTGGCCACAAGCATCGCGATTGGACAAGCTCGGATGAGCCAAACCCCTTCCTTCTGGCCAAGTCTTTGAAGTCTGGGATGACGTGTATGACGCGGGTGACGTCCCGTACCGGGATGGCCCGGATGACGGGCGCACCCGCCGAGGTGGTGCTCGTCCACTTGAGCCGCGTGCAGTCCCTCTCCGCCAAAGGGCAGCCCGGCTCGGGCTCGACCGGGTCCATTTCGCAGACGACGGCATAGTCGGCGTCCGCGCAGCTGACGATGAGGCGCACCTCCCCAACGTGGATGACCTTCTCAACTCGGTTCGCATCCGAGGAGGCGGCTGCGTCGTCCCCCCCACGGTTGCCGTCGCCGGCGTTGACAACGCCGTTCGCCGCCTTCTCTTCCGCATGGTTGAGGGTAAAGATGATCGTGTCGTACCAGGGCTTGCCCGTCGTGAACAGCGCCGCCGCACGGAGCAGCTGCTTGCCGCGCGCCTCACAGTCAAATGTGGCCAAAATCTCAACCGTGGCCATCACTGGTACGTTGCGGTGGGGCGGAAGCCGAAAGAGGCGGCCTAAGTTCGCTAGCCCCGGCCGCTTCGACAGCTCAGCAATGGTGATCCTGGGCAGGTTGCTGACGGGCCGGCTTGCCGCCGGCCTCGCGCTCCCACCCAGCGCTGCCGAGGCCGCACCACCCCCCACCGCGCCGCTCGACGCCCCGCCGACCGCGCCGGCGCCCGCCGCCGCCAAGGCCACGCCGACCCCCAATTCCAAGGCCGCAACGCCCCCCGCCGCGTCGGTGCTGCCGACGCCAGCGCGACCGGCACCCGCCGACGCCAACCCCCCGCCTCCCCAGGCCCTCGATGCCGCGGTGCCGCTCGCTGCTCCGCCCCCCGACACTCCGGCAGCGCCGTCACTGGCCGCCGAGCCGACTGCGCCGGCGCCCGCCGCCACCGCTGAGGCGCCGGCGCCCGCTGCCTCCAAAGACACACCGCCCCCGTCCACCAAGGCCGCGTTGCCGTCCGCGGCGCCGCCCGCCGAGGTGCCGGCGGCGACGGCTGTGGCCGCCGCGCCAACGTCGCTGGCGCCTGCCGCCGCCGCCGAGGCTCCACCGCCGGTCGCCTCCAAGGCCCCTCCACCCCTGTCTGCGCCACCCACCACGCCTGCAGCGCCGGCACGCTTGCGCTTGGTGCGGGGCGGGACCAATGGGAGGGTGCGACAGGCGTCGGCGTCGATGGCCGCATGTGCGCGGACAATCTCGAGGGCGCCTTGTGCCTGCCGCACCAGCTGCTGCGTGTAGGTGGCCATGTTCATGTTTGTCCGGCGGTAAAACGGCTTTTCGTCTTTGTGGGCCGCCTCGTTGTCGGCGGTGTTGCCACTTCTCAGGTTCCCGTGGTACTTGATGGCGTCCATCACGTGCGCCAGCAGCTTATGCACCTTGCTGGTGTTCACCGTGCCGAGGATGGGCGACATGATGTTGACCACGGAGTTGGTCGCCTGGTCGGCGATAGACTGGCCCTCGGTCAGCGTCATAGGCGGCGCCACCGCCGAGGTCGTCCAGCCGGCAATGCGGCCGTAGAACGACGCGTATTCTGCAAACATGGTGGTAATCGCGTCTTGGATGGGCGTCTGCCCAAACTTGGCGCGGTACTCGCCCCAGTCGAACGAATAGCCGGCGAGCAGCTCATCCTCCTCATCCCCCGGGATGGCCTCCTTGAAAAGGGGCCCGCCTCCCCCGCCTTCCGCCGTGCCGCCGGCCTTCTTCGCCTTGCGCGTGTTCTTTGTTCCCTTTTTCTTTTGGCCCCCTCAGCGGGGGGGGGCTGACCGCGACGGCGGTCGGGGCCTCCAAATGCCAAAGATGCCGTTGACGGCAAACGGAACGGCGTACACGCCCGCCCTCTGCTGGGACCCCGTAAAGGTGGCTTGGGTGTCATTGGCTGACACAATGTATCTGCACGCGCAAAACACGAGGCAAGGGGAGGCACGGATGAGAGCAGCGGAAACAGAGAACATGCGCCACTGTGATCGTCAGTTGCTATTAACATACTAGCCGCCCACGTGCTACCATGTGCGTGCCACAGCAGGCAACTCAATCACTACAAGGAAGAGTCGAGGCGTACCCGGGCGGGACATGGCTGGCTTTGCATCGGCGTCCCATGAACTCCAGGCGCATGTTGGAGATGCGGTACGTTGCAGAGATGCTCTCACAGAGGGGGTAGTGGCCGGCACATATGTGTGGAAAAACACGCACGAGGCGGTGCACAAGGAGCCGAGTGACACCTAAATCCAAGAACTTAACCAATGCAAAGAGGAGAACGCAGCCACGCAACAAAACAAAAGCAGGCGGCCAGGCACCAAAACAAAGTCGTGCATGTCAGCCAAAAGGCTCGATGTACGAGAAGAGCAGACACGACAAGGGGCAATCGTGGATAGAGAAGCACACTGGTAAGAACAGGCACCAACGTAAATGCAGGAAATCGAATCCAACGGTCTTGTAGAGTAGGAAAGGCTCCGTTGACAGGCCAAACATGCCGGCCAATGCAGGCAGGCGGCTGTGCGCGCCGTCGAGCGCCTCAAGATGAGCAAGGCGCTCGGGGTCCACGCGGCATCGCACGAGTGACTCGGCCTCAATCTGGTGCCCGTGGGTGTCAACCGCGCACCGCTCGACCGCGTCTAGCGCTGTCGGGGTGCCCTCCATATCGGCTGTAGCCAAACACGAGGAGCACGGGAATTTTGCAATTCCCGCCCTTCAGGCACAAAAACGCCTTCTCTTCCGGCTGGTCGCACAGATAGAGAAGGACGCGCGGGACACCAACGTATGTCCTTCCGTCCCGCTGCACCAGGACGCCCGTCAGGCTGGCCCCGATTGTTGTACGAAACGCCAAGTAGAGCACCCGTTGAAGGAGTCCATTGCGCCGCGCGCGAGCGCGGGGCTTGGAGGCTGGCTCCTTCTGGTTGCGCACGACCGATATATACGCTGCGGGCTCCCACTCGACCTCGCCCGTCACGACATTCACCAGGCGCACGCGCAGGGGGTAGAGCTTGTGTGCTGTGGAGGCGCATCGGCGCATCATACCACAGTGAGCAAGGCAGGCATAGACCGCTCGACAGACAGACAAGGAACAAGACTACGCGTCAGTGTCACTCCTTCACCCGAGGCCGAAGAGCCGCATACACACGCGCGCACAGATGAGCACACAGACACTCGAGAGCGGACAAATAAGCGTACCACCCGACCACGACAATTGGCTGGCTTCACTGTAGACTTGGAGTCCCATGACGAAGCAAGTATGATCCTTTTTTTGGTCCATGAGCGCCGCCTCGCTCATCCGGAAGGCATCGCCATCCAGCGGCGACTCCCGGGCTTCGGTCTGCGGGGAGGGACCGTCCTCCCGGCTCCACAGCCGCACCTCCTTTCCCGCTTTAAGCATGGCGAGGATGACTTGCAGCACAGGCCGAAACAGCGCCACGAAGCTCTCGCCGTCGACAACGAGCATGACCCTCATCCAGCCCGCCCCGAGTGCGGCGTCGTCCACCTCGTCACGCACAGCGTCTTTAAACGAGTTTTACGTGTTGAACGCGTCGAGGATGGGCCCGTTGTGGCGCGCGTCGATGGGCATGCCGGGCTTGGTGCCGTCCCACACGTCCAGGAGATCGTACAGCTCCTCCAGCCATTGCAGGGACAGGCCCTGTCCGCCGCTCTTCAGGGAGAAGCGCTGCAATGTCCGCAACAGGAAAGAGTCTAACCGGCCCGTCCTCCAACCCCTCTGCCGCTCCACGATCGGCTAGGCCCGCTCCCAGTCCCCCTCATCCTCGTAGAATGCCCGCAACGCCGTGGAGATGGTCGAGAACGTATACAGCTTTTGCAAGGGCTCCCCCGTGTTCAAGCGCCTCCGCTTGCCCGATGGCTCGTCCGCGTCGTCCTGCTCCTGGCGGCTCACTTCCATGAGCGCCCGAAGCTCCATCGCAACGGCCTCGTTCAAGTCCTTGGTGGGGTCCAGGGCGTCGTCCGCAGCGGCACTGACCTCCACAGCGGCGGCAGGTGCAGCGTCAACGTGGGCAGCGGCGCCGGCGCCGACGTCCAGAGCAGCATCGCCACCGCCGTCCGCACCGCCAGCCGGGACAGGCGACACACCAGCGCCGCCGGGCGCCTCGCCACCTGCGGCGGCGGCGGCCGTCTCATCCTCGTTAGCAGCAGCGGCTTCGGGGGGCGCTGCAGCAGCCGCCACCACTGCTGCTTGGGCGGCCGCGGCCAGGGATTGTCGAGCTCCGATGGCGTTAGAAACGCGTAGGTGGAAGTTGAGGCGGTGCCATGCCAGCCCCGCGCGGGACTGAAAAGGGGCGCCGCAGGCAAGGCAGTCCAGCGGGTTCCGGCTCCCGGGTGCTTTCGCTGTCGAAGACCCGCCCGACCCGGTCGCCCGGTCGACGGCTCGGCGGTCTGGGGGCAGGTCGGACATCCCCGGAAATCCCGGCTGGCGACAGATGGGGGGGGTGGGAAGTGACGAGCGGGAGACTTGGAGTGGGCTTTCCGAGGGGCTGGGTGGGTGCCAAACGGGCAGCGGATAGGCACATACGGGATGAAGGCAACGACCAACAGCCGAGAGATGCTCACTGGTCTCTTATGCATCCATTTTGGTCGCGGCAGCCTGTCGGCCAGACGAAGCGATTGCAGGTCGCGGCGGCCATGTCGGTGTCGACAGCAATATCAAAATGAGGGCCACCTCGCACACACCACGCTACACCAAAGTCACGCTTGTCATCCACTTCCAGCAGAGCCAGTAGAAGAGACACACAGGGGCGGGCAACAGCTTACATCAGACTAAGATAATGGGGCCGACGGCAGGGCGCAACGCGGCGCACAGGCGTTGCAGGGCGCGAGAAGGGGGCAGTCACGGAGCAGGGAGAGCCTCATCGGAAGGACCGCCACTCGAGACCCACAGCCCGGATTGCCCGGCGACGCCGGACAAGGGCTAGAAGCCCGTGCCAGCCACAAGGAGCCAGCCGCGAGAGGCGCGGCGCCTGTCACAGGCTCGCAATCATGAGCCGGCGCCCGCGAACAACCCGGTCACAAGAGAAAGTGGGCAGGGAGGGAGACACCCGAAAAGTAGGGACAGCAGCGGCCACTCCACGGGAGGCGCCAGGAGGCGGCGGAGAAAGGTGGCACGTCGGTCAGAGACGAGCAGCCGACTGGAAATCATCGCCATGATGGCGCTGACAACGAGAAAAGCCGCCGGAGAGCCGGCGGGAGGGGGGCGCGCAGCCGGTCGCCGGTCAGGGCCAAGCAAGTTGCTACCCACAAGACGGCGAGAGAGGGACAGGTGAGAAAGGGCGCCAGTCAATGGACAACAGCCGCCCGCGACCCCGCAAAAACGGACACGCAAGTGGGGTGTGGGCCGGCCACGCAAGTGGGGTGTGAAAGGGACACGAAAGTGGTCGGCCGGCCAGGGGCACTCAGCAGCCCACGAGGAGGCTGGAGAGGGCGGCCGGTCAAGGGCAAAGAGCGCCCCGCAAGGTGGCGGGAGAGGGCGGCCCGTCAGGGGCAAGCAGCCCCCCGCGAGGTGGCGGGAGAGGGCGGCCGGTCAGGGGCAAGCAGCCCCCCGCGAGGTGGCGGGAGAGGGCGGCCGGTCAGGGGCAAGCAGCCGCCCGCGAGGTGGCGGGAGAGGGCGGCCGGTCAGGGGCAAGCAGCCGCCCGCGAGGTGGCGGGAGAGGCGGCCGGTCAGGGGCAAGCAGCCCCCCGCGAGGTGGCGGGAGAGGGACACGCAGAAGGGGCAAGCAGCCCCCCGCGAGGCGGTTGGAGAGGGCGGCCGGTCAGGGGCAAGCAGCCCCCCGCGAGGTGGCGGGAGAGGGCGGCCGGTCAGGGGCAAGCAGCCCCCCGCGAGGTGGCGGGAGAGGGCGGCCGGTCAGTGGCAAGCAGCCCCCCGCGAGGTGGCCGGAGAGGGACACGCAGAAGGGGGCGGACAGCAGCGACAACGGCGGTTGCCCCAGACGTCGGCAGCGGCAGCCGTCCTGTCGGTCTGGCAAGCTGCGACAGCGCTGCCTCTCATCGACAAAGTCAATGAATGGAAAATGGTGAATGAAACATCGAAGTCCACTGACCAAGAACCGACATTACCTAACAATGTGCGAAGGTAGCCCTGCTGGTAAAGAGCTGTAGTGCTCCCAACGGGCGTTCTGCTCACGCGAAGATCGCAGGCAGAATATGTATATTTTTTAATGTGGGTGCCACAGACATATTGGAAGCGAATTCATCGGAACAACTTGTTTCCTGGCGGTCTCCATCCAACGAGCGGTCGGAGATTTTAACAAGCGGCGACGGCAGCCCGCCCTTTTTCCTTTCCAGCGCAACAGTCCCTGTCGACGTGCTCCGGGGTGTCTTAGCCCCACCCCGCGCGCCGCCCCCCCCCACCCACCGCGCCCCGCCCTCTCCCGCACTGCTTTACTCACGGCCAGCATGATGCCCCTCCCTGCACGTGTCCGTGGCCACCTGACGCCGCGGTGAACACTAACGGCCATTCGCGCGCGTTGCGCCCAGGCAAGGTACGTGACCTCCACGGGGGGGTTGACCTGCCCTTCCTCGGCCTGTTGTAATAGCGGCATACAGAGAGAGTTTGTCAGCCTGCCCCCCGCGCCCCTTGCCGTCGTGGCGCGCATTTTTGTGGAGCGTTTGGCTGGTAGTGTGGCGCGCATCTGCTGGTGTTGTGACGCTTGTCGTGCGGAGATCTCAGCATCGCTACTGCGTGGAAGACGACGTGAGTTAAGGCGGCACGTCTCTGGGGCGTGCTTGCAACCGCACGGACCCGTGCGGCTTGACTGACAGCTGGTCACGGTGCCGTGTGTTTCTCTCTGCGGTTACTGGCTCCTTGTGGTGCTTTTTCCGGGCCATTGGCCTTCTCTGCTGGGTGTCCACCTGTGTGGGGGTGGCTCTTTTTGCCCGCGCGGCCCGCGCCAAATGGTATATGAGCCGCAGCCGCGCCGCAGCAGTCATCGGAAATGAGGCCGCCATCCCCGCCCTCACTGGCCACCGGCCGACCGTCCCCACCCGGTTCACGCCCACCGCCGTGCCCGCTTGGCCCCCCCGCTCGCGTTCTTCCCCTTCCTGCTCGTGCGTTGTCCCACTGGCCCCACCGCGATGGACCGAGGTGTCAAGCGCTCCCAGGCGACGGCTGCTGCTCGCGCGCGCGACGTACGCAAGGCGGCCCGCCTTGTCGCCGCATCCGTCTCCCCCAGCCAAGAGAACCGTGACAGCAAGGACGAGATGCGCGGCGTCGCATCGGTCAACGAGCGCGCCGTTGGTGTCAGCCAGCAGTACTGCCCTGGGCCGATGGTGGAGTTCACCGCTCCCCCCGCGCCTCCGCTGGTCGACCCTTCTCTGTTCCTGTCCGGCTCCCTCGCGGGTGCGACCAACCTGCAGCCGCTGAGCACCTTTACGGATGGGTTGCAATACAACCAGCCCCCTTTTGTGGGTGCACCCGGGTTTGCTGGCGCCGTCACGGGCGCGTCGTTCTACAGCCCCCCGTTTCTGGGTGCACCGGGCCTTGCTGGTCCGAGCTCGGGCTTGCCGAGCTCCTGTATGCCCCGCGCTTCCTTTCCAGCGATCGGATCCCCGCCCCCCTCGTACCTGCCGGTTCCCCCCACGTCTCGTGGGCTACCGCCGCCCGCTCCGACGTCTGCTGCCCTGCCGCTACCCCATCCGACGGGTACTCCTGGTGCTGTCGCGTTGGGTGCGTCGACGCCGCCTGTGTCGACGGCGCCCCCACTGCCGACGGGTGCTCCTGGTGCTGCTGGCGCGTTTATTGCGACGACGGCGCGTACGTCGACGCCGCTCGGCGAGGCACTGACGGCCGCGTCGACTCCGCATACTCCGCCGACCCAGACAACTCCGCCGGCCCCCACTATGACTCCAACCATCCTGCCCGCGCTCGTGCGTGGTGGCCTTCGGGCTGGTGCTCCCCGCCGCCCGCGATTTTCTTCAGCGTCCTCTGCTACAGCCGCTCGGGCAGGGGCCGCCCTGGCGCCTGACGTGGCCGGGGTAGCGACGCATGCGACGACCGGTGCTCCCCCGGCGCCCGCCGTGGCGGCTGGAATGGCTGCAGCGTCGGCGGGGCCTGCCGCTGCCTCGACCACCGCGGCTCCCAAGCCCAGGGCAACCCGCAAGCTCTGTGGCAACCGCCTCAACCAGCGCAAGAAGACTCCCGAGGCGGTTTCCGACGAGGAGCTGCACGTCGTTGAGTCCCCCGCGCCCACAGGCGCGGTTGGGACGCCCACGACCAGTGGCGCCGAGGAGCGGCCGGAAGCCGTGAACCCTACGCAGACGGAGAACGGTGGTGACGACGACGTCAAGACGATGAAGGAGTTTTTTCAAGACGGCCAAAGAGCTCATGTCCCACGTCGGCTTGCTGTCGAAGGACGTAAGCCGGCTGAACAAAAGGGTGGAGGCGCAGGCCCAGAGCATGGAGAACATGGCGGTGTCGGTGGTCAAGGTGGCGAAGAGCGGCGTCGCGCCCACAGGGCTCGTCTCCGACTTGGACGGTGAGGAGGATGAGAACTCGGACTACGAGGAGATGAAGGCCTTCATCGGCACGGGCCTCGTCGGCGCCGCGGTGCCGGCCACGACCTCGGCGGTCGCCCGCGCTAACGGCAGGCGCCTGTCGGTCCTGCAGGAGGACACCCTGCGCATGCTGCGTGTGCGCCGCCGCGTCAAGATCCGCACGTACAGGCGTGTAGGCGGGGCGGTTAGATCCCGCAACGTCATGAACGACTCGGAGGCCGACTGGGCGTTGATGGTCGAGGAGACAAAGGGCGAGCTGAACATGGACGAGCGCCAGGCCAACGAGTTTCTTCTGTCTACTATCAGCTCCTCCGTGACGCGCAAGACCCGGGCGAAGGGCAAGGGAAAGATCAAGCCCCGGGAGGTCCGTGCCTACCAGCCAATCCTGCAATCCATCGCACATGCCCTGGAGGAGATCAAGAAGAAGGCAGTCTCCGTTTGGCTCAAGGCGGTCAAGGGCAACGACGAGAAGCTGCCGGCATCAAAGGCGACGGAGTGGTCATCGAACTTCCGTGCGGACGTCGGCGGCCAGGACCTCGTCAAGCCGCTGTTTGAGGCATTGGAGAACGGCATCTCCGGCATCGTGGCGGCTGTGAAGGCCATCTTTGTGAGCCTGGGCGTCAAGGACCGCATTTCGGAGGCCTCCAACGTCGGAGACGGGGAGCGCATCATGACCTCGTTGGGGCACGTCGCCCTCGCCGCTAGCTTTGTGCGCTCGGAGCTGGTGACGATGGAGTCGGGCGGCAGCATCCGCCGTACCGGTGCGGACGGCGGCTGGTACGACCGCTGGCGCTGGGAGCTGCTGGCGCTCAAGACGTTTGTGCCGTTGAGCCGAACGCCTTGGCACGGCCTCGTAGTTGACGACGCCATGGACAGCAACCTCTTCTTCTTCTCCCAAGCGCCGGTGCCGTTCTCTACCACGTGCTCCAGCACCTTGGCGGCGCTGTCCACGGCGATGGCGGCGGCGGCGGCGGCGGCAGACGCAGCTGCAGAGGCGGCGGCGCTGCCGGCAGAGCTCCTGGAGCCGGCTGCCGGCGTCGGCGCCGCAGCGGCAGTGGCTGCCGCCGAGGCGGCACCCGGGATGGGCGGTGCGCCGGCTGCTCCTGGTGCGGCGGCGATCTAGCCCCGCCTTTTCTGGCGACCGGTGGCGTGTCTTTCATGACGGCTGCCTTAGCCGATCGCGGATGCTGCAGCGTCTACCTTCTGCGGCGGCCGTGTGGTACGTGCACTGCGTGTTCTCTTGCTCGAGTCAATTGTCTGCTTTCTCTCTCTTTGTTTCTGACGCCGTTGGACTCGTGCCTCGGGATTGGGCTCTCCCCATTGTTGTCTTCTTTCTCTTGGTCACGTCGAGTGCCTTCTCTTTGTGACTTCGTGCACTCGCCCTGCTCTTTGCGGGTTGTTGGCCACATTGTGTTGCAGCCTGAGGGTGGAGGGAATGCTGGTGCGCTCATGGCTGGAGCGGTAGCATTGGCGGATATGCAGCGCTGGAGCTCTGCGTATTTTCCTTCACTTGTTTCTTCTTCCCACGGCTCGTGGGGCGTGCCGCGCGCCCCGGCGCCCCGTCGCTCCCGCGCCCCGGCGTGCCCGCGTCCCGCTCCCGGCCTCCCCAGCGCCCCGTCGCCCCCGCGCCCCGGCACGCCAGCGCGCCGGCGCGCCAGCGCCCCGGGCCCGCGACCGGGCGCGCCCGCGCCCCGCCCCCAGCCGCCCGCGCCCCGGCGCGCCCGCGCCCCGCCCCCAGCCGCCCGCGCCCCGGCCCCGGCCGCCCGCGCCCCAGCGCGCCCGCGCCCCACCCCCAGCCGCCCACGCCCCTGCGGCCCGTGCCCCAGCGCGGCCGTGCCCCGCGCCCCGCCC
>Ga0115030_1000157_pt1 | contig 25296 bp, 31 predicted proteins | sample SidtaG_4_FD_87174 | JGI IMG/M metagenome (GOLD analysis project Ga0115030, IMG submission 87174) | Marine algal microbial communities from Sidmouth, United Kingdom - Sidmouth_Male1 metaG | ecosystem: Host-associated > Algae > Red algae > Unclassified | place: Sidmouth, United Kingdom | collected... | reverse complement strand
CTAGCCCTTGCGCGCCTTTGCGCCGTCTAGGTCCTCTCGGGAGGTCGACCCTTTGGGTCCTTCTCTTCTGTATTGTCAGTGTTGCCACGGGGTATTTGTTCGCGCCTTCTTTGTTGCCACACCGACGACTGTAGCGGCAGCGCGCCTACCTTTGTCCGCCAACGGAGAAACCTCAGCATGGTGTGCGCCGCCCGGCGCGCCGGCGCGTTGGCAGGCGCCTGTAGTACAATGGATCGCGATCACCTCGGAGAGGAGGTAAGTAACGGCCGTTCTAGCCGCTCGTGCGTCACCCGCTATGGGACTCGAGGTCCAGGAAGTCAGGCCGACCGAAACGCCAAGACAAAGAGGCACGGTTTACTTGCCGGCGACGACGGTGCCTCTCACCGTCGTCGCCCTTCGTTCTAAAAGGGCGGAAACCGCTGCGCGGGGACCGGGGCCACTAGTTGGCCCGGTCCCGCGCTGCCAAATACCTACGATGCAGATAATTCCCTCCAATGCATGACACTCCCCAATCTGGATTGACCCGCCCCGCTGTCAGCACATGACCAGCCGACGAGCTCACCAGGGCACGCGCGCCGGGGGCGCTCACAAGCCGCAGCGGCACGCCACAAAGACGACACACCACCGGCCGGCCGGCTTCCGCGCGCCAGCGCCCACAGCCACTAGTACAGCGCCTCTGGCGTATTACTACAGCGCCGTAGGCACCATGAGGGGCGTGCCAAAAGCCACTTCGACCATGTTGCAGGCCACCAGCATGTCGTGGCCGAATGCCTGATCGCCGATGGCGGCCGCGGCGGTGGGCGCAACGTCCGACTCCACCACCGCTAGCGTGTTAGCCGGCGCCACGTCAGCGGGCGTTGTGGTGCACGACTGGTTGCAGTTCGCCGCCTTCCCCTTTGTGGTGGCCGACATCTGGGCTTCTGCGGTCAGCTGGGCGACAACGGGGGCGGCGACGGTCACGGCTACGCCTGCTCCGACCCACACAGCCGCATCAACCGGCCGCGAAAGCACATAAGCAGCGGACGCGAGCTTGCCTTCGGCCGGCAGGTTGGCGCCGACTTCGGCGGCGGTGGACGCCGCCACGCCCGCCCCCAGCCACATTGTTGCGCCCGCGGGTGGCGGCGGGCGGCCGCGCACACCGTCTTGATGGCGACGGCCTCGTCCACTGCGGTCGGTCAGTGGCCGACAGGGGCGGCGGTGGGATGCGCTCGTCGTCGTCGGCTGCGTCCCACTTGTTGGTGGCAACCGCCTGGTCGGCGCTGGTCGGCTGAGCGACCACTAGGGAGTTGACGGTCGCGGCCACATTCGGCCGCATCACCGCCACCGCGTCGGCGTGCCAAACGTCGGAGGGAGGGCGTGAGCTACCAGACGGGCCACGACCACGTCAGCCTGCTGCCGGTAGGCGTGCGTCGCTGGCCATACGGGCAGATTGCCGTTGGCCACCTATACCGTCTTGTTGGCCACAACCCCGTCGGCGGCGGTCGTAGAGGTTCCGACGGCGGCGGTGTCGGTGGGCGCCATGTCCATCCCCACCACTGCCGCCGTTTCAGCCCGCAACATGTCGGCAGGCGTGGTGGATAGGATAGGTTCGTCTGCGGCGACCGCCTCTTCCTTGTTGGTCGCCATCGCCTCGTCCTTGGCTGTCGGCTTGGCGACATTGGAAAAGAAGGCGGTCGCGGCCACGCCAGTCTCCACCACCGCCGCCGCGCCGGCTGGCGGAACGTCGCCAGGGGTGGTGCACGGGACGGGCAGGCTTCCGTTGGTCGATTCTCGCGGATGGTGGTGACCACCGCCTTCTTTGCGGCCGCCAGGCAGCCGCGCATGATCTCCACGACGGTGGCGTTCCTTTCGATCGCGGCCACGTACGCTCGATTACCGGGAGCGACTGCGACGCGGCGCCTTACGGGTCGTCCGTGCGAGAGGGAGTTAAAAGCAAGGGAGCGCAGGCGGTACCAAGAAAACGAGGGGCGGGAGTCAGAAGCAGGGGAAAGAGGGTAGAAAAGCGGGGGGGATCGAGTACCCAGGCGAGGGGGTGGGGCAAGCATGGAGAGTTACAATGCAAGATGACGGTAGTCCCGGCTGAAGTGCACACCTGCGATGGTTTGCACGCCGTTCCGGGCGGCCGCCAAAGTCGGTAAGGCTCGTGGGAGACGGTAGTGCGAAGCTGGAGCGGCCAGAAAAAATGCTGTCCCTCACAAACGGAAGAGGTCAGCTCCGCGCCGTCGTGACGGTGGCATGGCACTGCGGGGCACCTGTCCGACGGTCACAGACCGGTGATGTGGGGGAAAGGGCTGGCCGCCATCGAGGCCACAAGAGTGGCGCTGAGGTGCACCAGGGCGGGTTCCACAAGGTTCCTGGAGAGTCCAGCCAAAAGAAGCCGCTGGGGGCCCCCCGACTGCCGCGTGGAGCCCCCAAACTGCTGCGTGGAGCCCCGTGGGTGTGCGTGAGGCTATCACCACAAGATCGCACCCTCTTGTGACAGCAGGTGGACATTGACACTGTAAAGGGGGGGCGACACTCAATGTGAACGATGCCACGGTGGCGATCTGCACGGTCATTCTGGCGCGCTGTACGCGTGGAGCAAAGCAGCGCGTGTGTGGTGAAAGGGGTGCCGACGTTGTGGCCACCTCCACCCCACCCTCCTGACCTGATGAGGACAGGACCTAGAGCGACAGGAAACCGGCGGTGGACGACCGGCTGACCTGCAAATGAAAAGGTGTCGGCATGCATGCTTCGGCAGCACATCCATGGTGGGGATCGAAATTTGGCAATAGTGTATCAGATACAGATTCTGCAACGAGCCTCTTCCGCCAATGAGGCCCGGACTCGAGACGACGCCAAGATCTAACCGTGTGAGATCTAAAATATTTCCGATGGATATCTCGAGTTTCATTCATTTCTCGCTATAAGATCGCCAGCCATCCGAAATGACCTGCGTTTCCAGGTCGTCAAGGGGGGTAAATTTGAACAACTGCGAGGGCCTTGCTGTTTCACCCCCGGTGTTCTAGCGAGAACTCACTGTACTGACAGAAACTGGTGCCTGCAGAGCATTGTTTTATTGTCATTGCTCTGCTCGTCGGCAATCCTTGCAACCGGCTGATCCAACCAGTTGAGGCCGGGTCACGTGAAACGGCAGGACAGCGTTGCGAGGAGAATCTTCCAGCGTCCCATTGCCGTTACACTCCACCATCCTCCAGGAGTGTGCCCCCTTCCCACACGGTTACGGCTGGAGCTCCCCGGTATATATCCACCTGCCAGTCGCATGGTGCTTCCTGGGCTGCTGGCGCACGCTCACTTGCCGGTGGCCTTGCGTTCTCTGGGATGTTCGCGTCTCTCTGAGGCAGGACCCGAGCCTGACACTTTCTGCATGGCAAGACGTCCCGTATTGGCGGGCTCAGCTAATGGAGCCCGTATGCCCAGATGACGGCGGCGTGCCGGCGGATCGTAGGTATTCCTACGCCCACAAACGAACCCACCGGATCCGCCGGCACGCCAACGTCACCGGATCTTACGTGCTCCATTGGCCGCCGATCCAGGCCGTATGCGACTGTCGACACGGAACATCCGCTGCTCGGACACTGCGAAAGTTTCAGCGCCCTGGCGCGGGCGCGCCCTCGCAGCGGCGAGCGTGGAGGCGCCCGTTGCGTCGGCACGTCACACGCCCACACGTGCCCTGCGCAGGGGCGCGAGCTGGTCTGAGCGATTGGTCGCTCGCCTACGCCGGCACGCGTGCTGCGCATGGGCGCGAGCTGGTCAGGGTGATTGGTCGCGCTCCTACGCCGGCACGTGTGCTACGCAGAGGCTCGCGCTGGTCTGGGTGATTGGTCGCGCGCGCTGCTCCGGATGTGAGTCACCCGCTCGTCGGGGGACGTGGCTGCGCGAGGCGACGCGGACGTGCTGTTGCGGCCGCACTGTAGTAAATGCGGGGCCGTGATGAAAAAAGAGCCTGGAAGGGCGCGATGACAGGCGCGATGCGAGTCGGTGGAACTGCGCGAAGGTGCACGCGCGGGCGGGGGGGAGTGTTTGCCAGACGTGCTGTTGAAGTGGGGAGCGCGCGGACATCTGCTCAAACGCGCCGTTGGATGGGGAAGCCTGCGGACGTCTGCGGATATGACGAGGGGACAGAAGGGGGCATAGGGAGCCCCGGGGTTATGCAAAAAGAGTACCGCCTTTTCGCTCAGTCATGGCCAGGCCACGATGTAGGCTGCATCCGAAGACAGACAGCATGAGGTGGCCGATGCCTCTCTCATCGGAAGAACTCTCAACCGACGCAGGCGGGGCCTCGCTGAGTGCCTCCGCTGACGGCATGCTGGATACCTCTGCCCCGTGGCCGCACCGTCCTGCTGGGTACGCCTGTCGGCGACTCCAGCACGGAGCAGTTGTCGATGCCTGCCCCAAAACGGTGGGGCGGTGTGAAGCGCAACGCGAGAAGAGGGAGCGGTTTGCCTAGCCGCGCGGCCGGCTTGAGGTTCCCGCGGACTACGACACCTCCTACTTTCCGCCGGCACCCCGCTAGAGCCCTTCTACTGGGTACGGTTCCTTATTCATGAAGATGGGAGTGTATGGATCACCCGGGCAAAACAACGTGTTGCTACAACTTGGTCTCGAGCCCAAAAGCCTCACCCTGCCCTATCTCACACTCAGGACAGCTGCACCCTTCACGCTCACAGTGCTGCACGATATTCCAGTGAAAGTACCTTTCGACTGGGTGATGTTGGATCTCCTTTGACGTCTTGGCCTCGCCCGGGAGACGGCCGGCGGCGTTGAGCTTGCGGGCTTGTCGCCTCTGAGACAAGCGGATGTTCTTGTGGGCCTCAATATAGCCGGAGCGAACGATGAAACGCCGCTGCGTCATGTAGGTGAGGGCGTTCTTGTACTTCTTCTTGATAGAGTGCTGCCTCTCGGCACCCGACGTGTCGTGCCCCTGAGAGAGCACCGGGTACTGGTCGGCGTTGAAAACCGGCGAGCAGTTGTGTCCAACGCGGTGAAAGCGGTCCACGAACCAGGCTGTCAGGGACTGGTGGAGGAGCCACGGCACACGGCGAAGCGCGTTGCGCTGTGCTTGGCAAGCAGTGTCAAAATAAACCACTCGAGGGAGCTTTACAAACCGTTGCGACAACGACGACACGACGTGAGCCGGGCTCTCCGTCTCCCGCAGTAGCTTGAAGCCGACAGTGTACCCGCACCCGCACGTAAACGTGAGAACCCCAGGTGCCCGCAGCACGTTGTCAGGGAAGTGGTGACCGCAGTCATCCTCATCCCAGGCCTTGCGCTCCTTCTTTTTGCCTGCCTTGTCGCCGCCCTTGCCGCCCTTCTTTCCGCCATTCTTGCCACCGGTCTTGCCGCCCGCCTTGTCAGCCGCCCTTTTGTCAGCCGCCTTCTTCCGCTGCCGCTCTGCCGTGTAGTCCTCAAGAAAGGCGCGAACAGCCTTGCGGCCAGGCCACACCTGGCCGGAGCGCAGCTCGTTGGCTTGTTCAGTGACGCGGGCGGCGCTCGGCCCGATGGCGACGACGTGCGTTTCCGCGTCGCGGACGTTCTGGCTCAGCAGCCACGCCTCGTGCATCCCAACCGAGGCGTCCGCCCACTCATCCTTAAACTTCTTGGCGTCCTCGACGGCCTTGGCCTCCCAGAGCACCAGCGCGTGCGTGTCCGTGCGGCATGCAAAGAACAGGAGCTCGCCAACAGCGCGGCTCAGCGCTGGCGACGCGTCCATATGGTCGCTCATCAGCATCAGAAACTGCCACACGAAGACGACGCCCTGGACACAATCGAGGTAGTCGAGCCAAACCTCACTGGGCACGCCAGCGATCAGGGCCCGCGCCAATACCTCCACGTCGAGCATGTCGCAGCCGTTGAGCATGTTGAACGCCGGCTCCGCCAAAAACGCCGACAGGAAGACGCGCACCTTGCGCCACCGGTCCAGCTCCAGGTCGGCATCGTCAGTGGGCGGGAACACCGACACGACGGTAGCGAAAACGAAGTCGCTCGATGCCGGCGCCGCGCCGCCATCGCCATCCACAGCATCGAGAGGCACGGCCTCCGCCATGACGCACCCGACCAGCACACCCTCTGCGCCTCGTCCGTGACGGTCGGCTTTGGGCCAACGGTATAGCGGAAATCGCCGCTCCCCACCCACAGCGCCGCGTCGACCAGCTGCTCGTCGCCGGGGGTGACTTACGGGTCCGGGAGCGTGCCCTTGGCGGCCTGCAGGTCGCTGGCATCCACCGCCAAATGGGCGTCCGTCGGCTTTTCGTCGAGAGTGCATGCGGCGGTTCCCGCCTTGTCCGTCCCTACAACCGCGGCGGCGTCGGCCGGCTGGAAGACGGCGCGGGCGGCAAACGGGACCAGCACTTGGGTGTCACCCGCCAGCTCTTTGTTGCTGGCCACCGCCTCGTCTGCTGCGGTTGGCTCGGCCACGACAGCGGCGACGGTCGTCGCGGCCACGTCCACCCCAACCCACCACCGCGTTGGCTGGTCGAATGTCGGCCGGCGCGGCTGAAGAGATTGGCAGGTTGCAGTTGGCCGCCTTGCCTTTGTTGACGGCCACCGTCTCGTGCGCGGCGGCCGGCTTTGCACCGTCAGCGGGGGCCCGGGTCGCGCCACGAGCGTCACCCACCCTCACGCCGCGGAGGCCAGCAGCGCGTCGACTGGCTGCGCGTCTGCCGGCGAGGAAGAGGCCACAATCAGGCTGCCGCTGCCATCCTCGCCGGTCTTGGAGCCTTCCGACGCGTCGTCGTCACCCGACGTGGCGCCAACGGCGGCGGTTTCCGTCGCCTCTCCAGCCACCCTCAGTCGCGACAACCCGTCCGCAGGCTGCTCGTCGGCCAGCGAGGGTCAGGCTACCGGAAAGCCACCCTCTTTCGCTTCCCCAGCCTTGTCGGCTGGCGCCTCGTCTGCGTTTCTCGGTGAGGTGCCTCAAACCCGCCAGCATGTCGGCAGGCGGGGTGTCGACCGCCCGGCCAGACGCAACCGGCAGGCTGCCGTTGTCCGCCTCACGGGTACAGAAGCCTGTTGCCTCTTTGGCGTCGGTCGGCGTGGTCCCGACGGCGGCGGTGGCGGTCGCCGCTGCGGCTGCTCTCAATCCCGCCGACTCGGTGGCGGGCTGCGCGTCGACTGACGCGGCAGAGGCGACGGGCTGGCTGCAGTCTGACGCCTTCCCGGTGTTGACGCCTCTGCTTCAACGGCGTCAGTTGACGTGGTGCCGACTAAGGCGGCGGCGGTCACCGCTACGGCTGTCCACAACGCCGCCGACACGTCTGCCAGCTGCAGGCCGCCGTCGCCTGCCTCCCTCGTCGCAAAGGTGACCTACGCCTCGGCGGAGAGGGGCTAGGCGCTCAAGGCGGCACGGGACAGGGCACTTCTACAGCACCTAGCCGTGAAGGGGACGCCAGAACGTCATCGCGGCAGTGGCCTCCACAATCCATGCAGAGAGGGTGTGCAGCCAGAGCTCCAAGCAGAGGCGGGAGGGAGCGGGCAGAAGCAGAAAGCCAGAGCACGCCACCGGTGCGTGGAAACCCGTAGAGTACGTCTTGAGTGACACCGGTCCGCGAGAGAGCCGTTGCCATGCCCCACTTGTGGGCATCGGCCCACAGATGGGTGTTCGCTCGGACCCCGCATGGCAGACCCAACGCGGGGGAGTAGAGCGAAGCGCCGAGGACAGGTGCCAGGAGCGTGGAGGCCGTGCTCTCGGGAGAAGCCTCCCAGACAGGCGCACGGTCTGTGTGTTGATCGGGGGGTCGGTGCCTGCACGATCCAAGCATCGAGGGACCGCAGTCGCTTACAGGCGGCGACTGTCGATGATATTCCACGCTTCAGGATCGCGCCGTTGTCAGTCACTGGAGCTGTGCGATCAGGGTTTCGTCAGGAGTCTCCAGATCGGGAGAATGGACGCACTGGGCACCCTCCAGTTGCGAAAGGACGGCACGATCCTAGTTTGGGCAAAGGACACGGCCTCGCAGCATCAGCGGTCCACAGGCCACCCGTCTGAGGACAGTGATCCGGGCCCTTTCCGCCCCTCGCTATGGCTGCTCTCGACTGTCCTTCTTTGCATATGGTGGCGGTTGCGACGGCGAAAAGCACGAACCTCGTGAGCGCGCCAGGAGATCTCACTGTCATCGGTTAAGTACGAGATTTTTGAGGAACTGGAGTGGTCTGCTATCGACTTGCATTGCTGAGAATGTCAACTACTAAGTCTGCATATCTGATCGAGATTCGGCGATTACTCTGAAAAATGGCGGGCATTCCGGACAAGGGGCGTCCGATCATGGGCTCGTCGACCCCCAGAAAGGGGCTCCGTAAGTGTACCGCGACGAGCTAGCGGGGGCAACCGACTCTAGTGGCGGCTGGCCGACCGAGGCCGAAGGTGGAATGGCGCCCAACGCGGGGGAGACGGCCAAGGCTGAGCTGCTGGCGGCGAATTCCGCGACCGCCGACGCGCGGTCCGCCGACGCGACTGCGGTGGTGGCTAAGGACGCGGAGGATGCCACCGCCGCCGCCATCGGCTTTAATCCAAGTACCGTCCAAGCGGTGGAGGCCGCCAACACGAGAGACAAGGCCGGCAGCAGCGTGCCGCTTTTGTGCCCCGCACCCTCCAACTCGCGTCCCGCCGACGCGAGGCTCGTGGCGCGCACGGACCTGGCCGCGACCGCCCGGCCCCGCTGTTGGCGGCACGCTCGTCGCCACTTTCGCACCGGCGGCCTATACGGCGAACGGCCAGCGGCTCTTCGTGCCTGAGGCGCCCACCGACGCGCAGTTTGCGACAGTGGCGGTTCAGTGGCGCCGGACGTGGGGTCGACCGCCGCCGCCGCCGCCGGGGCCACACCAACCGGCGCCGGCTCGGCCGTGGTAGTCGAGTCGGGCGAGGGGCCGAAGCCACACGCCCGTCTCGTCCGCCCTGCGCATCGACGCGGAGCCGGCCGACGTGGCGACAGTGACGGCCACGGATTTGGCGGTCACTACAGCTGCAGCGGTCAGGTTCAAGGCAAGGGGTGCCAGCGAGGGGTCGGCCGCTGGGTCGATGCAGCGGCCACCGACGAGGCGGTGGCTTTGAGGACGGGTTTAGCGGACGAGACTAACATACTGTTCGTTTTTTTCGCGCCCGCCGACGTGCGGACGTCCCAAGGGGCGGCGGTGGTGGCGACGGACCAGGCGGCACCCGCCACCGCCACCGTCCGCGAGAAGCCGACCGACTCCGGCGGGGCGGTGGCCACCACCAAGACGGAGGCCACCAACGGCGATAAGCTGATCGCCTCTGCCGCGCCCACCAACATGCATTCCGCCGACGCGGCGGAGGCGGTCGCGACGGGGCGGCGATGGCGCCGACGGACGAGGCGGCTCCGGTCACCGCCGCCGTCCACACAGATCCAACCAACGCCAATGGGACTGTGGCCACCAAACGACGGACACGGCCAACGGCAACAACCACGTCAACTCGGACGCGCCTGCCGACGTCCACCAACATGCATTCCGCCGACGCGGCGGAGGCGGTCGCGACGGGGTGGCGATGGCGCCGACGGACGAGGCGGCACCGGTCACCGCCGCCGTCCACACAGAGCCAACCGACGACAATGGGACTGTGGCCACCAAACGACGGACACGGCCAACGGCAACAACCACGTCAACTCGGACGCGCCTGCAGACGTCCACTCGACCGACGCCGCGGAGGCGGTGGCGACGAGGCGGCTGTCGTGGCGACGAAAGGTGCGGCTCCCGCTACCGCCTCCGTCCGCGCCAAGTCGGCTGCCGCCAACGGGGCGGTTGCCGCCTGCGGAGGGGAGGTGGCCGATGGCGCCGACGTTGAAAATCTGATAGAGACCACGTCGACAGGCTGATGGAGGGATGAGTGTTCTATGATGGCTGTTTTCTCTTTGCTGAGAGCTCAACTGTTCCACCCGTCCACTTCTTGATCGATGCTATTGTCAAGGAGATCTTGGTGGCGGTTGCAGTAGGGAGCGCAAGAAAAGGAGTATAGGGTCGTGTTCATGCAGGACAAAGCAACGGCACAATGGCGAAGAGAGGCAGCATGCAAAGTTTTACAGGGAACCGGACAGCAACTCGGCTGCTATCCGACGGCGATGGTACGAAGAGCTCCCGCCCCAACCGACGACCGCTTCGCTGTTGGACATGACCTCCATATGCCGGCACATGAACACACCACAATCGTCATTGTTCTCTTGAATGCGGCAAGGAATTGTGACGAAGCTCCAATCTTTCTTGGGCAAGCCGTGCAAGGAGGCCTCCCTCTCGTCCCACCGCGCAAGATTCTTTCCCATGTGCTCCTGCGCGCCGCCGATGGAGTCGTAGAGCTCGACGCGCCCCGCCGCCGGGATGACCACCGCCAAAAGCCAATGCGCATCTGTGACGTTAACAGGGACGAAGATCTTGCGGGCCTTGAGAACGACCTCTTTTCTCGTCCAGCGCCGCACCGCGTCGTGGTTGAAGCGGCCTTTCTCGGTGAGCTTGTCGAAGAAGGAAGAGTTAAAAAAGATGTAGCGCGGCTTGGGACGCACGGACGACGCAAAATTCATCTGGCGGACGCGCAGCAACTCGGCGTACGCGTTGACGAGCTCGTCATTAAACCCCTGCTTCGGCAGCGTCAGCAGGAAGTCCTCTAGCCGCAGCGGAACGGGACCGATCTTGACAAGCACGGTGGCGACGCCATCGGACGCCGCGACAATGGCGTCAGCGGTCGCCTTGATGGCGCGCCGCGTCAGCGGTGACAGCGGATCCGCCCGATCAACGGCAACTGGGTCCTCGCTGGCGTTTCCCCCTTCCGGTACCTCCTCGGTCTCCCCTTCCTCCAGCCGCCACGCGTCGCCACCAACCCGGGTGGCCGACGGACGCCGTGACCGCCGCGTAGGGCGTGGTAAGCGGGCGGCAGCTGCTGTACCTCGGCGGCGTCTCCTTGGAGGCGGAGAGGAAGAGGACGAGGAAGAGCCCGACCCCGCAGCAGACGGCGGCGACGATGGGGAGCGCGGCGCAGGCGGCTGAATGCCATCGAGCGCCGAGGCCCCGTTGGCGGACAACATAGCTGCACTCGGGCTGTTACCCGCCGCACCTGCTTCCCCGACTTGCACCGCACCGCCCTCGAGCTCCGTCCCACCGACGCCGTCGTCGGTGGCGTTGCCGACCGAATCCCCGCTGCCAGCGTCGCCATCGGCTTGGTCGATCTCGTCATCGCTGGTGCCGCTGTCGTCGTCGTTGCTGCTGCTGGTCTCTTGGCCGCTCACCAGTTCCATGTCATCGTATTCGTCCCCGGAAGCGGCGCCGTCTTCGTTGGCGGCAGCATGCGGGGGGGGGTCGAGCACGGCGGCCGGCGCGGCTTGCACATGGGGCTCCCCAGCATCCCCGCGCCCGTGTACCGCAAGAAATTGTATGAAGACATCGGCCGCAAACCACCTGAGCGCCCGCTCGTCATCGATCGGCGCACGCTGCATCACACCATCGGCCGTGGGCAGTGGTGGGGCTGCGGGAGGTGGCTCATCTGCAGCAGCCACAAATTGGGGCCACACGCGCGGCTCGGCAATGGTCAGCTCGACACGCTCCTCCGGCTTGGCCCGGACGCGGCGGCGCACCAGCCCCCGCATCGATGACGTCCGGATCGCACGCGCGAAAAGGATGGAGAAGTCGACCCGTGGCGCGTTGTTTCTTGGCCGAACGATCTCCTTGACGTGTGGTTGGAGCACCGAAAGCATTTGACCGTCACACACAATGCACTTGAACGGCCCGCCGGCGGACTCCTCCCGGCCACAGTGGTGGCACTTGAAAGCCGCGGCCGGCGCAACCAGCGTGTCCAAGAACTCGCCGGTCGCGTCGGACAGCAGCTGCCGGGCTTGACCAGGCTCGCCCTCTCCGTAGGCCGCCGTGTTTCTCAGCAGCCCCGTCTGGTACTGGCATGCCGCCGCCATAGTCGACCGCGCGATAACGCACAGCTCCAGCACCAAGTCCAAGAAGATGCGCGCGTAGACCACCTCTTGGGTTGCAGCAAGAAGCCCGTCGCCCGCCCCGTCGTACAAGACGTCATGGCCGTTGACGCATCTCCACTGTCCAACCAAGATTTGCATGCGTCCCCTCACGGTGAAGAGAAGGGCAATGTTCTGGGACGACAGCGAGTCGCCCCGCGGCTCCTGGCACACGATGCACTTCTCCTCCACGTGAATCCTGGAGTCGTACCGGTACATGTTGTTGGCTGCGCGTGCCGCGTCCACAAACTCGCAGTAGACGTCGGACAACGCCACCTCCGGCGTCCACGGGAACAAATTGCGTGCACGAAGGGGGCGCGGAGGTGGCGCCGGCAATGGCGGAGTAGCGGTAGCGGCGGCCGCGGGCTCGGCAGGGGGCTGGTCGCCCATCTCGTTCAGCTCACCGCTAGGTCCAAATCGCAACGCCTCTTGAGCACCAGCCGCCGCCTCCGACGCAGCCGACGCCTCGACTCGGTTGAACTTGTTGACGGCATTGGCATGCGGACACCCCCAAGGCTGGGTTTGGCAGCACAGGAGGCAGAACGTGGCCAGCTTTTACCGGTTGCCACCCGGTCGGACGATGGCCGGTGACCAGATGCTGCTGTAGCAGATAGCTTACAGCGGGATATTCATCCGCCTGCCGACCTTGCCTGTGTCGTGGACGACCGTCTCGTACGGCTTTCCGTCTGCCGTCAGGTCGGGGCCGCGCAAGGACGGCATCACGCGGATCAGCGCCTCGGGCGCTTGCAGGCCCAACTCGGCCGACATCATGCGGTAGGCTGCCACCAGCGCCGCCGCGTGGCGACAAGTGGAGCTCTTCTTGCGCTTCCACTGTATCTCGACGTGTTCGAGCGCGTGATCCACCGTCGTCGCCGAGCCGCTGCCCATGACGCCGCCGCAGGAGCAGAAGGCGGCGACGTTGCCCTTGAGCAGCGCCGTCCAGACGCAGATGGGGTCGAAAGCCTCGACAAAGCCAATGACGTTCGCGCCGTGGACGCACCCGCCCTCGAGCTCGTCGTCGCCGCCCATGCGCGCGTCGAGGCCGACGGCCGCGCCGAGCTCCGAGAGAAAGACCGTGACCAGCTCCTCCACGGAGTACGCCCGCTCCATCTTGGTAGGCTGGCGTGGCTTCTTGGGGCGGGTGCTCGAAGCGGCAGTCCATGCAGCCGCCTTCAGCCGCCGAATGCGGCTTGCTCGCTGTGCTTTGGAGAGCGCAGCCGGCGTCGGTGCTGCCCCCGGTCCGTCGGTGTCGGCACTTTGCAGTGCAGCGTGGCTGGCGTCTTGCGCACTGTCAGGCGGCCCGCAGTCATTGTCTTCGTAGCCGTCATCATGCGTGGCCCCGGGGGTTGCGCCAACCGAGGCGTCTCCCGCATCGTGGTTGGCAATGTAGTCGGTGTAGGCGCTCCGCGCCTGGACAAGTAGCGATTGAGACGAGTCCCCTAGCGGGAGGTCCGCGTCTTCAGCGTCGTCCTCAACGACGGGCAGGCTGTGGAGAAAGCCACACATGAGGAGGCGACGGAGCGGTTGGCCGTGGGCGTCCCTCTCCATGTTGTTCCCCGAGGGGGCACACGCGGACGAGAAGAGCGGGGGGAGACGGTGGGGGTGGGGGATACTGTGGGAGAGACGATGGGGGTGGGGGGTGTCAGAGGTAGCGCAGCACGGGGGGATGGTGCGATGGGGTAGTCTCGACAGTTCAATACATGCATGGGAGGGGTGTGGTACTCGTTGAAAACTGCCGGGAAGGGTGGCAGCGGGTGTTGGCACCGGGGTAGTCCGTCGGGGTCGGGCGTGGCGAAGCGGACGACGCTCCGCGCTCCGGTGGACGCGCGGAGGGCGTCACGTCGGAGTGGAGGCGGTTCCAGTGCGCGCGCGCGCGCCCTGCCTGACACGCTCGAACCGAGGTCTATGTGGACCGATGCGGGGTCCTAGCAGGTGCAGGCCGGGCCGAGATTCTGTCGCCTGTCACATTTCATGGACGATGCTCATTGGTGCGTCAAGTGCTGACCGCGCATGCTCATCCAATCGTTCAGCGGCTGACAGCATCAAGCCCCCCCCCGTCAGAGTGCAGCAGAGGGCGCTGTGGAAGCACGAAAATTGTATTTCCAGTGGCCAAAAGTTTGTAGCAGCGGCCGGTGAAAAGAGGCCCCCTACCCCCAGAATGCCCCATCAGCGCGGCCCGGAATTGTAGAATCTCGCTCTCTGATTGGCCGGGCCCAAGGCAAGGTGTGATCGGCATGGGACGTTCCGTGCCGACAGTCGCATACGGCCTGGATCGGGGGCCAATGGAGCACGTAAGAGCCAGTGACGTTGGCGTGCCGGCGGATCCGGTGGGTTCCTTTGTGCGCCGGACGGCAGGCTGGAGACGACTTCGTCCTGAAGCTTGTTAAGCTACTGCACGGCACAGTTCGCGTGCGGCCGACGCCATATCACGGTGCGCTGTTCATTGGCCGCGACTGCCTCACCATTGGTGGGAACAGCGCCATCGTCTGCGCCTCGCAAAAGGGCAAGGTCTCCGAAACGCACCTGGTATCTTACGAGTTGACATGGTTGCCGTGGAACGGCGTGAGGAAGACGCTTAACGGGACAGCCGTCATCCCCCCGAATGAGGTCGCTCGATTCTGTAGAAACACTGCCGCCGTGGTTGCTATGCTCAAATGCAGCTTCCCGCGGCGCTCCATTTCGCTGAAGCTCAACATATTCATGTACCATGCTCCAGATTGTTTGCAGAGCATTGGGAGCACTGGGATTTACTGGGAGCAGGGGCTAGAGGCCTGGCGCGGCCGCTGTGGTGAAGACGCGGTCAAGTACCTAATGAACCGCGTCGTCATGACTGCACAGTTCTCAACGCTTTGCCATAAAAAACGCCCCTCTGATAGAAACACTGGCACGTTCAAGCACCGCTGCTAACTTTTGTCTGTATTAATATCCCGCACTACCAGTCTTCTGGCTATATTGCACTGTTGGCCACCTACTAAACGCACCGAAAAACGGCCCAAACGAGTGAAAACAGGGACACCCAGTTCAAGTAACAGTTGAATGACATGACGCATCTTGCTACGAACACGGTGGCGTGCGAATGCACCGGGCATTGCATGTTTCTCGATGCTGCCCCTATACTCGCCTGGACAAACAGGGTGCGTTGAGTTTGAATCTACAGTCATAAAGCTTTTCTGATAAAATCCGTGGCTCTAACGGTACCTTATAGTCCAAAGAAGCGTCGTTCAGAGCACCTCCGCTATCTTTCGTCTGTGTTCGTATCCTTATTTCTCTTACACATTCCACTGGTTAAATGTCGGAGACGCACACAACGCACCCAAAAATGTCCCAAACCAGTGAACACAGCCACACCCAGCTCGAGTAACAATCGGATGACGGCACGCATCTTGCTACAAGCACGGTGGCGTGCCAATGCACCGTGCATTGCATGTTTCCAGATGCTACCCCTACACTGTCCTGGACAAATAGGCTTCGCAAAGACTGAATTTGTTCTCAAGAAGCATTTCCGATGGCATCCGTGGCTCGGACGGGTCCATGTAAACCAGAGAAGCGCCGTACAGCGCAGCTCACTCCTTTCTTCTCGTGAAGTTTAACGACCTGATGTGTTTCGCCTAGTTGAGCATGTCAGGCATTGGTCGTCCAGGACCTCCATGGTTGTGCATGCGCGAGAGTTCTGCGGGGCCATTGCCCACGTCCTTGCGCACGTGTCATCATACGTATCGACATGGCACAACCGGCGTGGTGCGGATGCGCCTTCGCTGCAGGCTGCTTTTCCCTGGAACGACTCGAGAACATCATTGATGCACCAGCCGTTGAAGGCTACTGAGAGATGGTGTTTTTCTCCACGTCGCATTTCTCTTCGAAACACCGAGACACGATGTCGAAGATCACTGCCTTGGCTGACATGAACGCAACTGACCTATCAGCGACCGTACTTGAAGAGCAACTTCACAAGGAGCCACAATTTTCTTGAAAACCCAGAAGAGCCGATGCCCCCCCTGTTATCAGGGCGTGGGAGAGACAGGGTTGCGTTGGTTTGGTGATTCATCGGATGGTTCAATGAATCAGGTATAATTCCACTTTTGAACCAAACCAAACATAAACGGACTTATTGAACTTAAGGATCCTGAGCCTCCACCGATTTGGATTTTCTCGTGGCTGTCACGCGTACACCTCGCACAAGAGCCACGCGTCACACCGCCCTGGGTCCGGAGCGGCTCTGGTTCGTTGCCGACCATCCACTGTACATACTAGATGACCAAAGAACTACTTATGTCCGTCAGTAGGGAACTAGCATGTGGTCGCTTGTCAACTGCAAAGGATGGCTGCAGAAGCTGTGCTGCGTCTGGAGCAATGAACGCTGATGGATGTGCTACGCTGCAGATCTGCGCGACATTGCTCTGGAAGGCAACGGTGCGGGTGGGGACGGGGGCGGACGGAGGTTGGGGAGGTTAGAGTCAAAGAGAGTGCATGCGGCCGCAGCGGCGCAAAATCGGCAGCCCGTCTCGCGCATGAGCAATCCACCCGGCGTGCAGCGGAGGACGACCTCGGTGTCTGGCGGAAGGTGCACTGGCAAGCCGAGAACTACAGCACAGTCCCGGCCGTGTAATGTTTTTATTAATATAAATACAGAACGTGCCATGTTACTTTCTACCAGAAGCATCCAGCGTTCTTGCGAATCGTGTAGAATTCGGTTCAGGTTTAATACACCAAACCAAGCGCTGACAACACTGGGGAGAGAGCAACCAGGCCCAACCGGTGACATTTTCGCGCGCCAGCGAACTTCAAAAGCGGCTGACACCGGCGCCGGTTTCAGCAGGTGGCGGATGGCAACAATCAGAATCGTCCCCGAAGCCTGGCTGCGCGGAAAGCCGACGATCGGTTCCAATACACACCGTTTATGCCGCGTCGCCAACGAATGATCGGATGTGGCAAAAGCTCACAGCACGTCACGGCATGCTGTGACTGTGCTGTGACTGTGCTTGGAAATAAAATTGCAGGCTCAGGGCTGCCAGATGGCTCTGTGAGAGACAAGGGCAATCACAGCAGCGTTAAATTCTATGCTGTGAGCTGTTGTGAACTGCTGTGACTTGCTGTGGGAGTTTGTCAGATCCGATCATTCTTTGGCGACGCGCCATATCTGTTCTGAACGGTTTCAGATTTTCACACATCAAATTCGAAGTTCATCACTTGGTGGGCTTCGATTCATGAAGACATGTTCGACCCGTCCCGCTCGGAAACTCAGTATGACGAGGGCCTCTCATCAAGGACGGGTTGTTATCGAATGTGGCTGTCTCTGTCCCGCGGTGGGCTTTGGAGCAAACCAGTTAGACCATTGACTCAGTGACACACTGAGGAGGCACTCGACTGGTCCAGGTAGTGGCTCTCAATAAAGGGTAAGCGTGCGCGCAGCTGCAACAATAATGCTGTGTGGGCCACGTTCGACCACACCGGGACTTTTGGCTTACTTTGCCCTGCTTTTCTCCACGTGTGTGCCAATCCTAAAGCTTCTTGCTGGTGTACTACTGCTGATCCCCGACTTTTGTCCTGAGGAACCAAGACAGAGACTAACTGTAAGTAAGAGCATTCTATTGGTCTAAAACGACTCTAAGAGGGCATCCAAGCCAGCAGACAGCCCGGATTTAGTGCCAAGACCTTACATCCAGCATATCTCACCGTTTTTTGCCGCTTGATCCCCTTTTCTTGACGCAGTGCACGCTTCCCAGGCGAGATCTGGATATTTTCCACTGTTTCCCAGCCAGAAGTGTGGAAAATAGATGAGCTGATGTAGAAATCCAGGCCGTATGGACACACGTGTAAGCAATCAGCAGCGCCAAGTCAGTCCCACGGGCGCACTTGATTGGTGGAGAGAGTCGGTCCGCAATTCAGTCTCGGTCCGCCAGTAAAACATTTGGGGATGAGCTATATTGACCTTTACTGAGTGCCAGAATATTTCGGAAGGACTGAATCTGATGAGATATTTTCCAGACCGGCAGACTATTTGCCATGCCATCGTTTGGAACGACTGCCTTTGAGTCAGCGGCCCAGAATCTCCCCGCGAACGGCCGGTAGCAGCAATAATGCCGCCGCGGCCCGCAACAGCATTTCGGAGGTCGCCGACGCAGCCGAGGGCTCGCCCCCTGCCACCGTTGAAAGCACGGGCGCCGGCGCCTACTGCTCCACAGCCGATCAGGCCATCACGACCGCTGCTCACCGGCCACTCCACCGACGGCCTACGGCAGCGGCAACGGCGCTGCCACCCCGGACTCTGACGCGGAGGGCGCCGCCGCCGCCGAAGGTACATTCCTTCCCAGTGATCCAAAGTCTCGAGCTTCAGTTGGAGAAGAGCAGAAGTGAGAAGAGGGCACACTCACTGGTAGGCCCCACGCATTCTTGATACTGCTGCAAGAAAGAGGCTAATGCGCCGAAGTGAGGCGAGGCCTTCTATTCGAAGCTTTAGTGAAAATCAAAGACCGAGTTGCCGGCCGTTTGAGGTCATCACATCTAGGCGGTCCGTGACGAAGAAATCACCTTACTCAATGTCGTCAGCCCTGCCTGACGCCGTGTTCTTCAGAGCGTGACCGCTGAGGGAGATTTCCGATGGATGTTTGGGTCTCACATGACAGAATAGACGACGTCTGACTCCTCACACATTGAGCACCGTGCTGATGAGTTGGTTCGTCCACACTTTCCGACGTTCTTCCACGCAGTGTTAAAAGTCGATGTACTGAGCCATCCCATGTGAAAGCCATGAACGTACGTATGCCTATTTTTAGTATTTGACCGGATAATGATGCACAGCTATTCTACAAGCATTGCGCACTTATAAGCGTCCCGGTTATATAATACCCTTACATAACTGAGCGCAACTCGATCGCCCCCATTCGCGATCGAGTCGCGTGACGCACTCAATCTCCTCCAAATAGAAATGCAAGAAATTAGGGGAACGCTGCTAATGAGACGGCTGCCGTCGTCACCTCCGTGACGCGCGGCCACCACCGCCGACCATCCCCATCGTCGCGTCCCCCACCGGCATCGACATCGGTTCTTGCATCACTCCAGTTTTTGTTCTTCCCCGACCCGCTATGGCGCCTCCGCCACCTGCCGACCCCCCCGCCCCCCGCCCTGTGCGGGGCACCACTCAAGCCACCCGCACTGTATGTACAGCGGCCCAGGCGGCTGCCCAGGCCGCTGTTCAGACGGTAAACCTGGCAGTTTCTTGCGACACGCGCCACGCGATCAGCATCTCTGCTGCGGCTGCTTCAGCCGCAGCCATGACAACGACCAAGCTCCACGCGGTCGTTTCCGGATCGGGCGTGGGTCCGTCATCGTCGGCGACAGCGCGACAGAGTGTCGACCTGGCCGGATGCCCCGCAACAAGAAAGATTCGGCAGTCCCTCTCGCTGGACGAAAAACTGAAGCTCATCAGCATGAAGGAGTCGGGCGCTTCAAGACTAGGGCGGACATTCGAAGTGGTTTTCCGATTGATGTTTCTGAGCAGACTATCCAAGCCGCGTGGCAACAGCTCGAGAGTATCCGTAGGCGGTCGCGGGAGGAATTGGGGTCGACACGGCGGGTGCGGAGGTCAACCTTTTCGGACGTCGAACGAGAACTATGGCGGTGGTACAACATTTTCTCGGGGGTGGGAGCAGATTCTGTACCACCTACGATGGCGGTGCTGAGGACGCGAGCCGAAGAGACTTCGACCCACCTCGGCGTGCCCAACTTTTCCGCTTCTGCTGGCTTCATTTGGCGGTGGGATAAGCGGCACAACCTCGTCAACAATTCCCTGTGGCGGACGGGCGGTTCTGCGGCAGCAGACGTTGAATCATCAAAACAGCGCATGGCCGAGATCCGGGGGCAGCTAGCCGATTATGAACCGGAGCAGATCTACAACATGGAAGAGACCGGCCTCTACTTTCGTTGTCTCGCTAATCGTGCCTGCGTGACTGCAGGACGTCGGCGACGCGCTCGGGGGATCAAGGCCATAAAGGCAAAAGACCATGTCACCCTCGTCCTGGCGGTCAATTAAACGGGGTCACATTTGATTCCCGTAGCTGTGTTTTGCAAGGCTGCCCAACCCATGTGTTTCAAGTCGCCTCGGGACCCCTGTCCACTGCCCTACTGTTCCCAAGCTTCGGCCCGGATGGACGGTTTTGTGCATAAAGAATGGTTCAAGACGGTCTTCCTGCCGGCAGTGCGGGACAGGACACGGCTCCCATGCATCCTCATTGTCGATAACTGCGGTGCACATGGTGAACTCAATGATGAACAAGTCACCTTTTTCCCTCTTCCCCCCAACGTCACATCACTGCATCAACCTCTAGATGCTGGTATTATTGCGTCTTTGAAAAGGCGGTACCAAGGGCGCCTGTTGGGCCTCGTCATTGGAGCTTTTGAACGGTTCCGGTTGCGGTCGGGTGCGTGGGGTCAGGCCCCCACTAGGGCCTCAGACCCTTGTGGAGTCAGAGGCGCCGCGGCTGGCTCATAAAGGCGGGTAGTCCGCTCCTACGAGGCGAGCGGAGCCGAGAGTGGTGGCCCAGCTCGTGGGACTGTAAATCTCACCGGTGCAACGCGCTGTGGGCCCGGTGCTGCTTCTTTCGCCGACAGCGTGGCGTGGAACCGTGACATCTCCGCATTCTGTGTCACAGGTGGAGCCCCTCGTCCCACCATCCAGATCGCAAAAACACGCAGCTTGGCGGCTTCTGCTCAAGGTGGCACATCGACCGGCCAGGTGGGTGCAAATTTGGTGGCTGCGCCCACTGGCTCGAAACTGGCGCCGATTGACGAGCCCCAGGCTGTTTTGGGCTTTGGCGCTGCATTTGGGGGCACGCTTGGTGCGGAGCCTTCCTGGGCGGCTGTCCGCAGTGCCACGCGGGCAATGGAATTCCAGTCGAGACCGGGCCCAACGACGGCGATCTCCGCTGGTCCCAATGCCTCTCGGCCGCTGGAAGCGCTGGCAGGCGGCGAGCAACCAGGGCGGGTGCCTGAATTTGCGATTGAAGCAGACATTGGCCCGGATATTGGAGCCGCGGGATGGACTCGTGGCGGCGTCGGTCCTCGTCGAAGGAGTGGCCCTTTGATTTCTTCCGCGGGCGTTCGAACGGGCGCGCCCGATGGCACCCATCCGCCTGCAGCTGGAGCGCAGGCGATCTGCACGGTGGACGGCAAGGGCATCTCAATGGACTGGTCGATTGCAGCGGCCACGGCACTGGGTGCCTCTGAAACCTCAGTCGTCGCCGGAAGGCCCAGTGGTGAGACAGAAGGAGCGCCTGCGCCGCCTGCGGCCGGCGCGGCGACCAGCTACACTCCTCCCTCTGTCCTGGGGCTTGAGCCGGATCCCCTTCCGTGTGAGCCCAGCGTGTCGGTGGAACCTCCCCCAGAGAAGAATTCCCGGCGGCCCGACGCGGGGAAACAGCGCCAGCGCGCATCGAGGATGCAGGCGGCAGCACCGCGGGTCGTGCTTGGCGTGTGTGACGGCGCACAGGCCCACCTCCAAGATATGTAGGAGATTTTCATGCAGGAGTGAGCGGCGATGGACACAGCAACGAATTCGCACTGTTCGGTCAAAGCACGCATTCTGCCGACGGGGATGGAGGCGACCGTGACGGCCATGTATGCGTCTCACAGGCAGTCCTTACGTTCCGTATCTTTGGATGTATTGCAGTCTGCTCAATTTGGCCTGTCTGAGTCGCAACAGAACACAATCACGAAGGACTCTGGGCCATCCATTCAGCCGGATACGTGGTGCTGGCCAATAGAATTCCGTCCTGATTGCGTTCTGTTCGGACTCAGACCGGAAAAATTGAGAAGACTGCAATAGAGAGGGTGTTAGAAAACATGCGTGGGTGTTCCATCAGTGCGTCGTGCTTTGGGGAGGCAGGGACAGCTGAGCGTCAGCTAACGGTGGAGACGTGGTTTTGCATCGAGAGTGACACAGAGGCCATCATTGACACGGCCGACGCTGACTTCTTGGGAGAGTCATCGGACGGAGAGGCGGAGGAATAGGAATAGGTAATACAATATATCTATTTCACAGTGCAACTCAGCCCAAGCAGGCGACATCGACGCGGGTGTGAAAAAAGGGAGGACATGGAGTTGTACGGCGATTGCGTGCAATCTACTTCGGGACTGTCTGTGGGAGGGAGTCGGCGCTGTGCATTGCAACCATCCCTAAAAGTCGCTACGGATCACGGTGAAAAGTACGCAGAGTTTCTGCAACATGGAACGAAGTCAACGTTGGCACGAGGAAGGAGGTCTCCTCAGCAATACACGTACAAGCGAAACGGCAGCTGCAAGAACGAGATTAGAATCCCGAGTAGAGAAGGAATCCCATTCGCGCAGTTGACACCGTTGCAGACGCGAGGGTGCGAGCATCGACTCCCTGCATGTACACGTCCTCAGTAAACTTTGGGCAGAGGTTGCCCTCGGGAAAGTCAGCGTACCGAAACTCTTCAAGTGGGTCGAACGCGGAGTGGCGGGTCGCCCGAGTGTGGCACTTGCACAGATGAACTGGTACTCTGGGGGGGGCGGGGGTAGGGGGCCGGGGGGAGGGGAACGGAATCTGGAAGGCAATCTGGGATGGTGGTGCTTGGGTGATGACTGCTCCATCGCAAAGCAAACAAGTCAAACATGGGCAGACACACAGGTGTTCCAATATTTGGATGCGTCACACAACACAACACACAGCACTGCAGCAAGAGCATGTTGGTTAGCATCTCTCCTGCCGGTTCACAGACACACACAGAACAGCGCAAAGGTTCCGGGAACGCGCGCATGCACTGTCCGTCACGTCGTGCACACAATACATGCCCCTCTTCCCCATGCCGCTCCTCCACCGTCCCCCCCTTAGCACTCTCCCCGGATACAACACGACACTGCGTACAAGGGAGCTGGAAGACACTCTGGAATTGTGATGGATAGAGTACAGACTGCGCTAGAGCAAAGCATAAAAGTCAAGCAAGAGTAGACACACAAATGCTCCAAGAGGGTGTGCGTCATACAAACCGGCACAGAGCGCTGCAGCAAGACGCGGGTCAGCATCTCTCCTGCCAGTGTACGGGCATACACAGAATAGCTGATATGTAGCACAACTGCAGACATGTGCTGTCCATCACCTCATAGACACTCTGCACGCCCCCCTTCCCCGCACGGCTCTTCCGCTGTTCCCTCCCCCGCCGCTCACCGCGGTCAAGACAAAACATGGCGTACAATACAGTGCCGATGGAACGTTGATATAGAAGAAAGATGGGATGGAGGAAGCCAGTGGGACTCGGCATGGCCATTGAGATAGCGCGCAGGATGGGTAGTGGTATCGATTCGGTTGCAATCCCCGCGGGCAACGGTGGGTGCTGGCAGCGACAGACGTGCGTTGGTGTATGCTTGCACGTGTGTTGCAAGACGAACGACAGCGACACACGTGTGTTTGGCCGTCGCGCGTCGCTCAATTCGGCTCGAGGACCCCGCTGACCAAGATCGATCATGCCTAATAGGGGCCGATCATGGCTTAGCTTCAGGACTAGGTGCCCGACCGTCGGTACCAAGCGGCAAGTTCAGGGTCAATCTCGGGCGCGAACTCCAGGATTGCGCCGATATTCGGGTGGGCTACAAAATGAGATGGGTGGGCTATAAGGTGCGCCACCCCCTTATTCAAGTGAGCAAGGACTGTATGCATTGCTTTCCTCTTTGCTGAAATCAAAGCACGGCACGCGTTCCCAATTGCGAAGAACTGCGGAGTTGACAAGGACCAGTCGATTACACAACAGCTTGGACCTCGAATTAGACAATGTCGCTCGGCTGCCGAATCCAATCATCTGTCCTCACCGTTTGCTGTCGACAGAGAGTTTAGACAACTCTCTGAGGAAAACACCGACACTCCAGCCGGGCCTCTGTGAGCCCAGAGCCGTTACGGGGCAGCGACGCCCCCGTTTTCCACCCACCGCCCCCTGCACACCGGTTCCCTGCGCACGTCCGTTGCACGCTGGGCCCCGCGGGCCAGGGGAGTCCGTGGCCCCAGACCCCTCCAGCAAGCTGCACGCGTGTCGCCCCGTAGCTCCCCCCCTCGTGGGCGCATGGGGGACTCCCCCGCCCCAGCAGCGGTGGCGCCGCCCAGGGATGCGTGCAGCGCCCGCGTGTGCGCCACATCCCCCAGCCCCGTACCGACCCCCCCCTTGGCCGAGCTTTGGTACCGCGCCGACGACGAGCCACCCCCCGCCGCCGCGCACGAGCCACCCCACGCCGCAGCGTCGGCACCACCCCTCCCCGGCCGCCCGCCCGCCCGCCCGCCCCGCCGACGGCGCGGGCCCCGGCCGCCCGCACCATGTTCCTCGGCGCCCCCGACGGCCCGCTGGCGTCGCTCCTGCCGCCCGCCGCCGCGGGCGCCGCCGCCGCCGCCGCGCTGCCGCCGCTGCCCGCCCCGGCGGCGGCCGCCCCGCCCGCGTCGCCGCCGCTGCCGCCCGTGGCGCCGCCCGGCCAAGAGGCGGCGGCGGAGCTCGGGGCGGCCCCGCCGCCACTGGCCACCCCCGCGTGGTCCGTGCCCGCTGCCACTGCCGCCGGCACCAGCGCCGACGGTGCCGCCGCCGACGGCGCCCCCGCCGCCAGTGCCGGCACCAGCGCACCAGCGGCGGCGACGCCACCGGTGGGGCGGGCCGCGGTCCCACCGGCTGCCGACGGGGCAGACGCAGCGCCGGCCGCCGGCGGGGCAGCCCCGCTCCCAGCCGCCGACGGGACCGACGCGCCGACATCCGCCGCCGTGGCAGCGGCGGCAACCGCCCCGCCGGCTGCCACGGCTGGCCCGCCGCCCGCCGCCGCGCCCGCGGCGGCCCCGCCAGCGGGCAGCGCCGCCCCCCCCCCCCCCCCCCGGCGGCCCCCCCCGGGGGGAGCGCCGCCCCCCCCCCCCCCACCATGACGGCCGTCCTCCTCGCCGGCGCGGCCATGGTCACCAGCACCACCCGCCTCGTCTGTGTCGCTCGCGCCGTTGCCGCCGCCGCCCCCACCACCGCCGCCGCCGCCGACGGCGCCGCCGACGCCAACGGGGACACGGCCGACGCGGCCGACGCGGCCGACGCGGCGGCGCTGCTGCCCGCCGCGCAGGCGGTGGCGGCCGCCGCGGCGGCGGCGTGGACGCGCCTCCGCCCCACCGTCGAGGACGGCGCCGTCGCCGAAGCGGTCGCGGCGGCAGCGGCGGCGGCGGCGGCGGCGGCGGCGGCGGGGCGTGGGGGGGGGGCGGTGGCGTCTGACGCGGCGGGCATGCCCGCCCGCCTGCGCGCGACGGCAGCGGCGGCAACGGCGGCGGCGGCGGCGGCGGCCGACGAGTGGCGCGCGGGCGCCGCGACGCGGG
>Ga0115030_1000153_pt1 | contig 25739 bp, 33 predicted proteins | sample SidtaG_4_FD_87174 | JGI IMG/M metagenome (GOLD analysis project Ga0115030, IMG submission 87174) | Marine algal microbial communities from Sidmouth, United Kingdom - Sidmouth_Male1 metaG | ecosystem: Host-associated > Algae > Red algae > Unclassified | place: Sidmouth, United Kingdom | collected... | reverse complement strand
TCCTGTGACGGGGCCACTTGCCCCCCCCCCCCCCCCCCCCCCCCCCCCCCCCGGCCCCCCGCGCGCCCCTTCCCGCCCCCTCCCCCGCCCCCCCCCCCGCCCGCGCCGGCCGCCCCTCCCCCCCCGCGCGGGGGCGCGCGGGTGGCCGCCCGACCCGCGCAGGCAACCGCCGCTGCCCCTGCCCCCCCGGGCGCGGGGCGCCGGGCCCCCCGCCCCCCCCCCCCCATGGCCGCATGTGTCCCGCGCGGTTCTCTTGTTGCTCCTTCTCCCTGCCCTCGGCATTTGCTGCGCGCGCCTGTCGTCCATAGTCGTGCGGGTGCGCTGCTTGCGCCCTCCCAGTCACCTTCTGTGGCTTCCGTGGCGCCTGTTGCTGTGCGGCTTGCCCCCCTACCTGCTGCACGGCGAACCTCCGTCGCCCCACCTGTCGCGCCGCCCCGTGCTGCGGTCGAGGCCCTCGGACTTGCTGCCTCCGCGAATGGGGCGGGAAGAGCTGGCGGCGCGCACGTGGCGCTCGCGTCTGCTGCTGGCCGCGCTGTTGGGCGGGCTGCTGCGGCTACCGAGCGGGCGACGGCCAAGAAGCGCAAGTGTCCGGCGGCGACGGTCGGCAGCTTGGAGGCGGACCTGCACGACGGAGCCGACTGGCGGGCCGGCACCAAGCGCACGCGTATTGGTGAGGAGGCTGCCGGGGAGAACAGGCAAGCCTACATTCCGCCCGTCCCCCCGCAGGTGCTCGACAGCGTCGACACGACCAAGAAGATGCCGCAGGACCCGTGCACCGCGCGCACTATTCCTTTTGGCGCCACAGACTCGATGGAATCGATGAAGACGAGCCTGCGGCGGCTCAACGCGTCCAGCGCCACCACGTGGGGCTCACAGATGCAGTTTGCGCTTGTTTTCGTCCGTGCCCGCGGCCAGCCCGGGCGGGGGGCTCTCGTACCCTTCCAAGCAGGAATGCGCCATCCCTTGGGCGTTGGGGTGGACGGTGCTTCTGCGCCAGAGGCATCCGCTCGCATCCCTGCTCCCGCTGTAGCGCCTCTCTTCAGAAATCTCACCCGCCAGACTCGACCTCCAGCCAACATCGACGGCTCAGCGGCGTCACCCCCGCCGGCTTTGGCATCTCACGCTCCGCCGTTGCTGTACAGCGCCACGCCACCCCCGAATTTATCTCCCCACCAGCGGTCTTTGTCCCTGTCGCCGCGCTGGGACCCCTCCCCCCGCACGCCGCTCTACACGTTATCCCCCTGTCCCTCTCGGCATGGGGCCCTGCCGGAGTCTGGAGAAGTGTCTCCCTACCCCTCGAGTGGCGGCAGTGCTCCTCCCTGCGGCAGTCCGTCCCCCAATTACGCCGCCAAGATGTTGCAGGCGCTGGCAGAAGAGCAGGATCAGGCTAGCCGCGCACTGGCCACCGTCGAGCAGATGGCGGTGGTGCAGGGCACACTAAACGACGTGACCCGGCGGCAGGAGGCCCTCGCACAGTCGCAGGCGGCCGCCAACGTCCGTGCCGACACGGCCTTTGCGGCTCTTAGCCACGCTCAATCGGCGACAGTGCGGTCGCCACAACCCATTGCAAGGCTGGTGACGCCGCGGCAGGCGAGCAGGACGGGCGGGTTTGCGCCGGCGGCTGCCAGCCGCCACTCAGCTGCTGCAGCAGACGCTGCTGCCGCCGCCGCTCCTGCAGTCGTCGTGGCGTACCACTCCCCGCTGGTCCGCGACTGGGCCCTGACGGTCGAGATGATGACGAGCCGCATGGACGCCAGGCCGCTGTTCCAACGATTGTCGGCGATGCTATGGCTATGCCATGTGTTTGTGGGGAAGCCAGGGCTCTTTGGGTCAGTCGCCTGTAACGAACTGTACCTGGGTGGTGTTTCGTTGACCAAGGCGGAGGGGCTTGACGGCAGGGCGGGCGGCGGGGAGAAAAAGGTCGAGACCGAGAAGATGAACAACATCGACAAGAGTAAGGCCAAGAGGTACCTGAAGGAGCTGCACTGGCTGCAAGGGAACTTGCCGCATCTGTTTAGACCGCCAGCGGAGGCGAAGTTTGAGAACATAGCTGATGTAAACATAGAGAGCACCGACTACACCGCGCTCGCCGCCGCTCTCAACCTCGAAGCCGAAGCCCTCGGCTTTCCGGCAGACCATGACATCAGGCACCCGACCCAGGCACGGTCAAAAACCCTGCGTGGCTTTTATATCCGCCAAGGTCGGGCGGACGGGGAAGGCATGTAGTGTGGAGGAGATTCTCTCTTCATCACCTTTCCAGGAGCTGTTGGCTCAAGCACAAAAGAACATTAACAATAAATGTGCGTAGCTATGCTGTTGTAAAGAGGGAAATTGACGGGTAGCAGCGTTTGTGTACAATTCTGCGGGTGCGAGGGCATCGGTGAAGGGCGCCCGCCGCACGCTTTCCACCCAGTCTTCCCGGATGCTGCCGGGTTGAAAACACTGGCGCCATCTGTTAGACAAAAAAAAAAACATTGCTGCACCGGTACTCTCGTGGGAGGCCAGCGGAGGCCAGCCTCCAGCATGATGGCTATTTGTACAACGAGAAACAATACAAAGCTTCTTCCGCGATCGCGCGTGGCGGAGTTTGACGGCATAGGCTTGAAACCGACCAGCTACTGGTATTGTCAATTGCGCATCATCGAATCCACGAAGTGCGGGCGAGGTGGAATGGCTGACCATCAGTCCCGCCAGCCTCGTCTCATCCGGCACGATCATGAAAATCATCAAGACTCGTGCGTATGCGATTTCGTCTGATTTTTTCGTATCTCCCCTCTAGTTTGGAAGGGCGGCTCAAGGAGAGGGCATGTGGGCCACTCACTGCCAAGCGGCAATATCCGCAGCGGGATGCTTTGCAGCCAGCATCTGTGCCACTGCCGCTCCGGGTGCCGGTCCCTCAGCCTGTCTGACCCCTCCCCACCACGCCATCCGCCACACAAGCAGCTTGGTGCGTCTGTGGCGCTGCCGATCCACGGGCCCGTTCTGCAGTATATCTAGCTCTTCGCTCCAAACTGGCGTGGCACGCATGCCGCCGGAGGCCTCCACCACCGCTGTGCAGTCCCCCCCCCTCGCTCCCTACGCCTTTTCTGATTCTCCGTCCCCCCCCCCACGCCCCATCGCTGCTGCGCAATTTTTCTTTTTCTTCCCTGGCGACAAGCCCACTCTGCCCAGGACCGAGTCGGCCGTCACCCTGCTCGCTGCAGCGGCGCCGGCCGCCGGTGTGGCGCCGCCAGGTCCGGCTGACGCCCGGGCCGAGGCCGCGGCTGTGGCGCTGGCAGCGCCGGCAGCACCGGCCAGTGCCACACACGAAGCCGTGGGGGTGCTGCCGGCAGCGCCTACGACAACCGAACTCGACGTCGCGGGGAAGAAAGCGGCGACGCAGGCCGCAGTGGAGGATATACGGGCGGCGGCGCCGGCTGCGCCGGCACCGACCTCGGCTGCGGCAGTGGCGGCACAGGCGGAAACGGCGGCGGTACCGCCGGCGCGGCTGCCGCACAGCTACCAGCGCGATTACTTCGCAGCCGTTATGGAGCATGCAAAAGAGGCTGATGCCATGGTTGTGCACGCAGCAGAGCAGATGGGGTACTTCATTGCCCAAGCGCACGCCAGCAGGGCGGGCTCGCTGGGGCCGCAAGAGTACGCTGACGTGCACGCCAGCTCTACGGATTCTATCGTTCGCGTGTATGGAGAGTTGGAGAACAAGGCGGCCGCGCACGCCGCGGCTCTTCGCGCGCCGGTGTTCACCACCTCGTACACGCACGCGGAGGAAAACCTGTTCGACCGAGTGGCTCACCGCATTAGGCGAGACCCGCTCGTCTCTTTCGAGAGGGCGCTAGACCAGCTTGACTCTTTTAACGACAGAGCACCGCCCCCCCCGCCCCTTTGACAGCACCTCCGGCTGCCCGCCTGGACGGCAAGCGGCGGCAGCGGCGGTGGCAGCGAGTGGTCGCGGCGGTCGTGGCGGGTGGTGGCGGTTGTGGCGGCGGGCGGCGTCAGCGCAAGCGGCGGGCGGCGGCAGCGCGGATTGCAAGCGCCGTCGGCCATGGTGGCGGGAGGTGCCGCCGCCGCCGTCCACCCGACGAGAAAGTCCAATCGGCGGCGGAGGCGTTCGTGCCCGGCGTCGTCGCCGCCACAGACCCTAAGGCATCGGCGAGGGGCGGCGGCGGTGCTCATGTTGGTCATAGCCGCCGCTGCCACCAACGAGACGGCATGCGGCGGCGGCGACGGCGGTGGTTACGCGAGTTTCTGGCACCGCCGCCCTCCCGACGACAAGGGCCAAACGGCGGCGGAGGCGTTGATGCCCGGCGTCGTCGCAGCCGCCGACCCGACGGCGCCGGCAAGGGGCGGCGGCGGCGTTCATGTTGGAAATTTGCGCCGCTGCCACCAAGGGGAAGACGGCGGCAATCGGCGCCGGCGGCGCTGGTCGCGGGCGTGGTCGCCACCGCCGACACAACAATGACGACAAGCGGCGGCGGCGGCACAATGGTCAGGCGATGCCGCCGCCGCCGCCAACGGGACAACGGCGGCACGTGGCGGCGGCAGCGCTGTTGGCGGGTGTCCACGCCGCTGCCGACACGACGGCAGTGCCATGGGGCGGCTGCCGCGCTGGTGTCGGGCGTTGTCGCCATATGAACCCACGGCACGACGGCGGTGCGCGGCCGCGGCGGTGCCGGTGGCGCGAGCGGCCGCCGCCGCCGCCTACTCGACGGCAAGGGCCAAAATGCGGCGGATGCGTTGCCGCCCGTCGTGTTCGCCGCCGCAGACCCGACGGCAGCGGCGAGGGGCGGCGGTGGCGCTCATGTTGGTCATTGCCACTGCCGCCACCAACAGGACCCTGGCGGCAAGCTGCGGCGGCGGCGCTGGTCGCGGGCGTTGTCGCCGCCACCGACACAAAAGCGACGGCAAGTGGCGGCGGCACAACGGACGAGGCGCGCGCGCGTCGGGCGGCGGCAAGCAACGGCGGCGGCGCTGGTGGCCGGAGGCGCCGCAGAGGGGGACGAGGCAAACGGAATGGACACAAGCGTCGGGAGCGCGCAGAGGGGCACGCAGGGACGTGACAGTGTTCTATGATGTCGTGTCTGCAATGAATAAGCTCTGAATGTAGGTTCAAGCCAGATGAAATTGCCAAAAAAGTCCGGGTTGTCAAACAGCAGGGGTGGCTGTAGTGCAGTCCGTCCACCCTGCCATCGGGATCTGCGAGGGCCCGTACCCGTCACACATGGGATCGAAAGACTCGTGCCTCGGGACGCCGCCCGCTAGTGCAAGGTTGTAAGCTCGAATCGGTTGGGGTGCAGTTCCCCTCCACACCATTTCTATAAGTTTAATTTTCCTTGCAACTATTCATCGTCCCGAGTGTACTTGACCGCTATCTTTTCTATTACTATTTCCCAGAGTATTATTGAGCCAATGGCAGCACTTGAAACATTTGCGAGAACGCAAAATTGTGTCTATATTTGTGCCTCACCTGTCGCTCTAATGGACTGCATGCGCGGCCACCAACCACTGCATGGACGACAAGTGGCGGCAGTGACGCTGTTCGTGGGCGTCGTGGCCCCTGGAAACCGAAGCAAGGATAACAAGTGGTTCTTGCGACGCTGGTGGCAGCGCTTGCCATCGCCACCGACGCCAGACGGCAAGAGGTCGGCGGCGTCTGTGGCGGCGGCGCTAGCGGCGCGCGTCGACGCCGCCACCGAATCCGTATCGCCGGAAAGCGGCGCCGCACCGCGCCGCGCCGCGCAGTTTCGCGCCGCGCACCCGCATGCCGTGGCGCGCGGCGGGCGGGGCTGCCCGGCGCGACGGGGCGGCGGAGGCGGTGGCGCGAGGGGTCCGCCCACCCCCCCTCTCCCCCCTCTTCGACGGTGCAACAAGGGTGAGTCCCTTTCCCGTGTCCAAACCTGAAAACTTTCAAACGCCGCCACCACGACGGCGGGGCGCCTCCTTCGCAGCCCGACAGCGCTCCACGGCGGCGCGGGCGCGGCCGCCTCGCGGGCGTGGCGGCGGGCGCCTGCCCGCCCGCCGACGCGGCCGCCGTGCCACCCGCACCGCCTCCGACGGCGCGCCACACGCGAGCGGCGCACCGTGGCGGACACTCGGGCGCGTCGCCACGGGGGCAGCCGGGCGGGACGCCCCGGCGTGGTGGGCGGCGGGCGGCGGCGCACTGCTGCGGGGCGTGCCGGGCGGACCCCCCGACGGCGGGACTGCCGATCGTGCGACATGACGTCAGTTGCGCGCGTGGTTTTCCGCATTCATCGCGGCGACAAGTGCGAGCGGCAACAGCCCCGATGGCGGGCGGCGTTGCCGCGGCCCATTGGTTGATATAACTCCAGCCGTGCCGGCGGCGCAGTGGGCGGTCGTGGGTGCCACAGCCAGGAACCTGACGAAGGCGGGGCGCGGCGGAGCCGCCGCTGGTAGTTGGCGTTGTCGCCACCGCCACGAACGGGAGGACGAAGGTACCCGGCGGCGGCGGGGCTGGTGGCGGGCCTCATCGCCGCAGTCGGCCCGGCGGTGGCGGCAGGTGGTGGCCGTGGCAGCGCTGACGGCTGCTGTGGCAGCCGCCGACGACCCGAAAACAAGAAACCAGTGGCGGCGGCGGCGCTGGTTCGTGGCGTCGACGTTGCCGCAGAATCGGCAGCGGCGGCGAGGGGGACTGCAGCGCTCCCGTCGGGGGGCGGCGCTGCCGCCGCGTACGGGACGACGGTGGAGAGCTCCGGCGGCGGCGCTAGTGTTTACTGTCGTCCTCGCAGCGGACGGGAATGCAACGGCACGTCTTGGCGGCCGGGGTGCTGATGAAGGGCGCCGTCGCTGCCGATTTAGCGATTGCGGCGACAAGTGGCGGCGGTGGCGTCGCTGTGTGCCGGCGTTTCCGCCGCGGCCCACCCGACGACAAGCCTTCAGCGGTGGCGGCGGCGTTTGTGGCGGGAGTCGATGTCGCCGCCACTTAAACCACGGTGGCAAGCGGCGGCGGCGCCGGATGCAGTGGGTGCCACCGCCGCCGCCTTTGCAATTGCGATGGCAAGATGGGGATGCGGCCGTTCTCTTGACGGGCGGAGCCGCCGCCGCAGGAGTGACTGTGGAAGCAAGTAGCGGCGGCGGCGGCGCTGCAGGCGGGCGTCGCCGCCGCCGCCTGCCAGGCGACAAGACGTCAACACCTGCGCCGGCACTAGCGGCCGGCGTCGACGCCGCCGCCAAATCAACAACAACTGGCCCGTGGCTGCGGCGGCGCTGGTGGCGGGCGCCGGCACAGCCGCCGGCGCGACTGCGGAAACAACTGGCGGCGCCGGCCGCGCAGCGTGCGGGCGTCGCTCCCCACGGGAATCTGACGAGAAGACTTCAGCGGGGCCGCCGACGTCGGCGGCGGACGTCGATCCTGCTGCCGAATTGAGAATGGCGGCAAGAGGCGGCGGCAGCGGCCTTGGTGGTGGGCGATGTCGCCGCCGGCCCTGGCGGGAGGGCGACGGGAATCGGCGGCGTCGGCGCTGGTGGCTGGCCTATTCGCCGTCGCCAGCCCGACGGTGGCGGCAGGCGGTGGCCATGGCAGCGCTGACAGCTGCTGTGGCAGCCGCCGACGACTCGACAACAAGAGGCCAGTGGCGGCGGCGGCGCTGGTGCGCGGTGTCTTCGCCGCTGACGAATCGGAAGCGGGCGGCAAGGGGCGGCTGCGGCGCAAGTGTCGGGGGTCAGCGCCGCCGCCGCGTACGGGAGAACGGTGGAAAGCGCCGGTGGCGGAGATAGAGGCTGGCGTGGTTGTTTTTTCCGGCGCAACTGCGGTCACAAGTGACAGCGGCGGCGGCGCTGATGGCCGGTGCCGTCGCCGCCGCCCTCATAAAAAGATAAGGTCACGGGTGGCGGCGGCGCTGAGGGTGGACGTCGACGCAACTGCGTCGGGAAGTACGTCTGGAGGGAGCGGTGGTGGCGCTGGTGGCGGGCGCTGCCGCTGCCGCAGGAGTTACTGTGGCGAAAAGTGGCGGTGGCCGCGGCGTTGGCGGATGGCGTCTTCAGCACCACCCGCCCGAGAACAAGTCGCAAGTAGAGATGTGCCAATTACAGCCACATCGTGCAAACTTCTGAGACATACCTGTGTCGCGCTGGAAGGGTCCTGGGAGCGTCACGCCGTAATCTACGATTGCAAGCACGTGTGTGGACCTCGGGAGAGAGATCCGGGTGTGCTGCAGGCGTATCGGACGCTTGTGGCTGTGCTTCGAGCACAGAGGCCCGGCTCGACCTTACTCTTCGGCCCTCAGGCGCATGCTAGGCCGTTTAAGGCTGTGCCTGGGCGCGGACAGAGCACTTTCAGCCTCAGATATCGGTACTGGTGGTGGTGGTGGTGTGGCCCTTGCCAGGAGGCGGCAAGACTGTGCGCGAGGGTGCAATCGGTCGTCCAGATGCCCCGCTGTGCAACACGCTGACGGCAATTTTAGAAAAATACTTCTGATCGTAGATTTACGCTGTTTCCTGTTTCTTTCATCCACACCACAGGTCGCAAGCGGCGGCGAAGACTCTTGGGGTGGTCTTCGACGCCGCCAGCAGGAACAGGACGACGGCGGTAGGCGGTGGTGGCGGCGCCGGTGGCGGGCGCCGTCTCCAGCACAAATCCGAGGACTGGCGACGAGCGGCGGTGGCGGCGCTGTCGGCCGGTGTCGCCCGCACCCTCCAGTAACGCATTGGCTCTCAGAAGTGGTCGTCTCTTTGCTGGCACTCGGCGATTTTTGGGCTCACGGCAAGACGAGCAAAGCACGAATGAGCAGCGTATTCGGGCGGGTTGTTTTGTTCTGTTGCTGGCATCAGCTCCCACGTGGTGTTTGGCGGGAGGTTGCACAAAACAGCCGACTCTGATTCATATAATTTTACGCTTTTGCAGCGTACGGCTTTTTTTGGCGAGCAATACGTGTGGAAAAGCCCGCGCTCCATGCTATGGGCCCCTTCTCTTTTTGCGTGTTTCATTCTTATTGATAAACTCTCGGCGCCTACGCATGCACAAAGCCAATTAGACTTGAATTCACCGTCAACCCCGTACTGTGCAACGTCATCCCCGTCCGAGGGAGCCTTTTCCTGGTCTGACTCTGCCGCCTCCTCCTTCCCATGCCTCAAAGCCAGCGCACACTTTCAGAGGACAGTGCAGAGCGTCTTGATGTTCTCCTGCTCGCTGGCGACTCACGCCGCCGGGTCCACAACCCCAATCTCTCCCAAAGCACGCTGCGCAACGACCCACACCACCCCCACAGTCTAACGGCTGTACGTGAACGTCAGCTGAGCGATGATCTGAGTGACCGCGTCGGCCCGGAACGATCGTAGGGTCGACCTCTGGGTACCGCGGGCGTGCATTTTGGACAGGTACTTAATGATGGATGTGGAAGTGACTGACCACCCGCCAAGCCGTATCACCTGATCAAATATTCGCGTCAGGTCGAGCAGCGCCTGCGCCCCGCCGCGACGGAAGCCGTACACCCAGCAGGCGCGCTCGCCGAGCATCAGCGCCATGCCGATGCGGGTCAAGTCCGCCAAGAAGCGGGTGTTGATCTCCGTCTCGGATCGCCGCTTGAACAGCGATATGGCGCCAGAAACACAGCGAGCCAGCAGGCTGGGGAGTTGCGGATGCAAGTAGAGCATTCCGACTTCCGTGCCGACGCTTGGTGCCGAGGACGAAAATAGTAGCAGAGAGTTAAACAGCTGCGGCACGTTGAGGTGCTCGCTCGGGCACTGGACTTATGAGTCGGCCCCGACGTTGAGCACATTCTGCTCTGACACTACCGAAAAGTAGCTGTAGAGACGCACCGTCATGAAGTCCGCTGTCAGGATGTCGGTCTTGACGATCCGCAGCTCCACGTCAATGTAACGGTATTGCTTGTGGCTGCATTAGGGAAAAGGATACTCACGAAAGAAAAGCGAGCACAAGCACGGCACAAGAAAGTTAGAAAAGAACAGATAGGCTCCACGCCACGCAACCACCCCAGAAATAAGAACTAAATGGCCACACAGATGAGCAGCACGCACCTGTATAAGAATCCGTGCTCATAAACTATAACGAGGTCGGGGTACGACACGTCGCCAAAACACAGATGGGCCAAGGTCACCGGCCGCGCTAAATTGATGAAGGAAAATACGTAGAAGATGTACATGATCAGGTCGGCCTGCACGAGCGACGCCTGCGTCGCCGCCGTCTTCTCTGCCACGGCCGCCGCCGCTCGCTGCATCGGCTTCTGCTCACCGGTGGCTTTGTTGGAAGACTGAAGCGGGAGGTGTTTGACCACCAACTCGTTGTGAAGAGACACCATGATGGCGGCCGTCACAGGCGCGGAGCTGAGTGAGCGCTCACAATCGTGGCGGGCGTCCTTGTAGGTCTCGCCTCGGAAGTCCTTCATGTTGTCTCCGGCCATCGGGTTCCCGGCGTGCGTCCCGGGGTCGGCCCGCTCCTTCGTCTCTTGCTCTAAATTATGCCCGCCCTTGCGCCCTCACGGCGTCGTCGTCCTCTAACAGTCGATGATGACTTGGTTGACCCCTCCCGGGCCGTCTTTCTTGGCTGCACCGACTAGAAACGACAGGGCCGATGTGTAGCTGGTCATTATGACCGCTGTGATCCAGTCGTCCCCGCCCGAGATCGAGTAGCCCCGCCGATGGCAGTCGAGAAGGCGTGAAATCACCTGTACGGTGTTTGTATTGAAGCAGCGAAAACCTTTTGCCACCCCCCGGTGGATATCAGCGTTGGTCGGCCGCGGCTTCCCTGGGTGCACGCACATCGTCTCGCCGACAGAGTCGGCAAGGGCACAAGCGATCCGGATCCTGGCCGCGCACGTCTTCATCGCCGAAACGGTGCCCCGCGCTGAGCCGGGCCCAACTAGAGTGCGGTCAATATTGAGGTCGTTAAGCTGTCGCCGCGTGACGTTGGCGGCCGTCTGCGGCCACGTGGAGGTGATCCGCAGCATCCACACGCTGGTGAAAACGAGGCCGTATTCCTTTAAAGACGCTAGGGTCGGAGCCGCAGAAACGTTAAATGCAGGATCGAACGGCACAGCGGGGAACTCCTCGGCAGACCTCCGCCGAGCAGCCTCCGGCCGCCCAGCCGCGGCGGCCCCGCCTGCGCGTAGGTCCTCGTCGAGGTTGTCGCAAGCCTCCTCGCCGTCGACGGCGGCGAGCAGCATCAGCGGCCCCTCCGCCGCCGACCGTGGCGGCTCTGGCGCAGCAGCCCTCGCCGACGAGGCGCGCGTCGGAGCAGCCGTCACCGGTCTTGACGCGCCGGCCGTGGGCGCCACCGGCGTGAGGGGCGGCGTGGCGGCCCCCGCGACGGCAGATCCAAGGGACCACAAGGCGGCGTCCATGGCCGGCGGCGCAGTCGACCAGTCGGCCACCGTCAGCGATGAAAGCCCCCGGTCCCGAAAACATGACAGCCCTCGCAATTGGGGTGGTAGGGGGGCGACGGTGCGGCAGTAGTGGGGGCCGGGGCGGTCGTCGAGGGGCAGGGATTCATGGGCAGTAGTGACGGCGTCCAGGCTTTGACAGCCGCGTGAAACGGAACGGGTGTGGCGGCAGGGGGCGTGGGCGCAGTGGTGGGGTAAGAGAATCCGCTTCTGGTGGCTGGGGTGGGCGAGTGCCCGCGGGCCCAGGCGGGAACCAACTCTTAGTGGCGTGCATTGGGGTGAGTGAGGGCGGCGGTGAGGCGGTCACGCGGGCACCTGCTCCCATCGGCATGTAGGCGGTTCGGGTGGGGGGGCCTTATGAGCAATCGCTTCTGGCCACACTCAGACGGATCGGGTGGTGCGGTGTGGCTGGGTAGCCACAAGGGCACCCGCTCCCAGCCGCGTGCGCGCCGGTCCGGTGGTGGGGCCACGCAAGCAGCCGCTGCTGGCACCGTGCAGAGGGGCGGGGGTGGTCAACCGGCACTCACTGCAAACGGGGCTGCCCAGCCACTGCAGGCGCCGCTTGGTGTCACTCGAGATCAGCGGGCCTCTACGGGTCACGCGCTGAAACAGTGGCGTGCTTGAAAACAAAAGATCTCGTCCCAGACGCCACCTGTGCCCAGACACAGTGGGACTAACCGGTTTGACGTTGGTGTTTTGGGATGAGAAGCGCTTAAAAAAGGGAGAGGAAGTTGATCATCTCATTTTGTTGAACTTGATACCTGTCCTTGGACAGTACAGATGTGCTGTGAAGTGGGTTCGATTACTGCGCCACAGGTCGCCGAGGCCTTTTGCGCAAAGATCATTCTGCGCGACAACCAAGGAGAAAAGTACAGATAAGATTCAAGCGCCACCGGCAAGAAAAGAGCCTACTAGTATGGAACAAGGCCCTCATGGAAAGCAAGAGCACACTGCCTGCGACTATCTTTGAATCACCAAAACTAACATGATGCAGGCCCTCCACAGTGGGGCTACGAGAAAGGCCGGAAAGAGCCTGGCCTGCAGCAACGGCATTGCTCAGGTGGACAGCAACTTCGGGCAACGTCCTCCCTTGGGTGGCGTGGATGGTTGCCGCCCAGGAAAGGAACACCGGTACTTGTGTCCGCGTCGCCGCCCTACTCTAGCCGTCTAAAGCGACAGTGTGGGCTGTTGCGGGCAGCACAACCACTGTCTTTCTGCCCCTGCATGCAAGAGAGAAGCGCACGCGCGGAAACACAGAAGCGCCCACTCGAGAAAACGAAAGAACGACCCCACGCGAGCCACAAGACACCCCGTCTGCAACCAGGCATCTCGTTCGGACCGCCATTTGCGCCCCTACCCGCAAAAAGACCACGTGCACGTACTTAAGAGATCCGTCCATCAGCGCCGACGCCTTCGAGGGGGTGAGGGAGGGGGCCATAACTGTGGCAGTTCTCGGCAACACCACTGTGGTTCGTCGTCCAGCCGAAGTGACCTCTTGATCAGCTCGGTCCGTCGAAGGAACTGCTTCGGAATTCGACCCACAGCCCAGCGATCCCCCAACGGGAGGAGAGTATCACGGCAAAGCCCAGGGGGGAATCGTAGTCCAAAGCACAGTTGGTTTTATCAAACGGCGATGGGGACGACCTCCCCACTGTCAATAAACCCCTCCCCAACCCGAGCGCCAGCGGCTAAAGTAGCCACCCCAAATGCGCCAAACAGACAAATCCCTCCAAATCGAAAAGCTCAAACAAATAGTAGGGGGGCTGGGAAAACCACGAGGGAAAAACCCCGCCCCCGACCAGATCCGATCTGCCTGAGACTCGAACAGGTCATTCCCTTGCTGGCCCGGATCGGGATATTTCGGGGGTGCCCCCGGGGTGTGTGCTGTCCACAGCTGAGAGGCCGCGCCCCTTCCAGCCGCGGAGCCCCCCGACCGCCACACATACCTTGTCGACAGCTACGTACTCGATGGGCTCCCCAGGTAGGCTCTGCAGCTCGGCTTTGGTCTTGGAAGGCATGTCCACGGTGTGGCAAAATAGCCACAGGACGCGTGGCGGCGGCAAAAGAGACCGACGGGTTTCCAGGAGGTCTACGTCGGCCGTCGAGTGCGTGCGCGCGCGCAATCGCAGAAGGAGGCCCAGTAGGCTGCCGTCTCGCTCGTGCCGCCAGTGCGTCCTCAAGGCGACGGCACGGTCGCCACAGGCGGCACGCCAGACGCCGCTCAAAAACGCTTACTGCCCCCTGGGGGGCGCCAACTGGAGGAAGTCTCCCACGAAGAGCACAGTTACGCCCCCAAACGGTGCGGCCCGTCGACGCACCGTGCGGAGCACCACATCCAACCTGGTGAGGAGTTCGGCCTACAGGGTGCCGGCCTCGTCAACCACCAACACCATTGCGGCGCACATGCGGACCATGGCTGCCATCGGGATGACCGTGCGCAGCAGTACGCCCAGCGGGGTGGCAAAGTCGGCGTCTTCGTTGATGAAGTCCGCCCACGAGTGCAGAGTGGTGCCCTTCACTAACACTGCCGCCATTCCCGAGCTGCCGTGGGCCATGACGCTCAGCACAGCATCCCTCAGGACGGAGATGGCCTCGTTAGCCACGTGGGTCTTGTCGCTCCCCGGCGGCCCCGTCAGAAAGACGCTGGCGCAGCTCAAAAGCAGATCGCACGTCTGATGCACGTCACCTGTCGAACCGCCTGGCGACACTCAGTCGTTGGGGGGGGTGGCCACCTCGATCAGGGGCGAGCGGTATATTTCCTCTCCGCCTTTGTCCGCGCTACCCGGTCTCGTGTATGACCACGGTACGACAGGCCATGGCTGGCCACGCTGGCCACGTCACACAGCTCCGCCAATGCCGCCGGCCAATATTGGGGGTGTCCCGTCGTCTGAAATGCCCCGCACGGCGGCGGCGGCGGCAGTGGTCTCCCGGCTGACAGTGCCGACTGCATGTGCGTCTTCCGGCGCCTCCAGCCGGCGCCGCTTGGAGACGACAGGGTTGTCTGGCCTGATTGCGTCATCTCCACTTTTTTACGCACCGATGATATTGCTTCCCATCTCAAGTGGCACCCGTCAGTTCATTTTTATTGACTATTTTATGAATGCCGGACTGCCCCCTCAGGTGATTGTTCCCAGTCGAGTGATCGCACTGAGGCTGTGTCTTTACGGCGCGTGCACGTGCACGTGATTGGGTCCGAATATGATTATCAGTCCGTCGCACACGCGTGATTTTACCACCGCTGTCTTGAAGGGCCACCAAAACTGTCGTGGTTAGATTGTTTGAAACGCAGCTACTGGAGTGGGCAGATCGCATCTCCCATCTATCGCAAGGAACTTTTCGGACACTGCACGCCTGCTACGTTGCTGCAACCACACTCGCAGAAGCGGGCCCCACCAGACACGATCCGCCACATTGCTGTTATGTGGCCACTTGAGGTGAGTAGCTCCAGGTGGGACGGACCGTCCCAGCACTGCTGATGAAAGAGTGATGTGCTTCACCTGACACGATTCGTCAGGGTGCTGTGAGCAGCCCACCGTGGAAAACCCAGCCCCGACACGATGCACTATGTCACAATCCTTTTGGGTCTTACAGATGGAACCTGCAGGCGCACGGACTGCCATGCGAACGCCGCGGCCGGCGGCGCCTGCTGGCATCCAGGCAGGAGGGGTGGGCTGTGGCAGCCACCCCCCGCCATAGCTATCCATCAGGCTGTGTGGGTACAGTCCTGGTGACGACCGCGAGGGTTGGGTAGGAGCGCGTTTTCCTCGGACACTGTAGGCCTGACGGCTCAACACAAGCGCCGTGCCTCTTTTGATGGACCACTCTCCTCCGGCCCGCCGCTCATACGACTCTCCGCCAGGCGTCCCTCAACTACAACAGCTGCAGCATCCTAGTCAATAGGTCGACGGATTGCGTCGACCTGAGTTGTCTCGCTCCACCCGCCCTCCGAGGCGCATCGTCTTGGTCCCCCTTATGATCTCTGCGTCACAGTGGTTCCTACTACCTACCAACCTCGTCGCTGTAATTTCCCTCTCTCTCCAATCGGTGTGTCTGTCCCCCTCCACTCTGCCGGGTACCACCTGCTTGCCTCTCGTGCCGTCACCTACACCGCCCACCATGCCTCCGCGTGGTTCGGCCCTCGAGGAGAGTCGCGGTCGCGCCGTCGGTCGCGACAGCCGGCGGTCGAGAATGATGAGGCGACGTGGGCACACCGTTGCCACGCGGCGTTCGGCCTTCTTCGCGGCCACCTTCGTCGCCTCCGTTTTTCCGCGAGCGGCCAGAGCCGCTTGTGCGACGCCACCCCGCGTGCACACCGCTGGTGCATGTGCGCGACTGTGCATACACTCTAGTCTCGACGACGCGTTGGAGGGTGCCTTCAGATTGCTCTTTCGTATGGCGTCGGAGGAGTTTTGGGCTTTGAATGCGGCGTTGGGGCACCGCCTGGCGATGGACGAGGGAATGGCGACGCTCTCGAGCTGGTCGCCCACCCCGACAGAATGTTGAGTTGCCCTCGGGTTGCGTATGCTAGCGGGGGTGTCGTACCTGGACTGCATGCTTGCATTTGGGGATATTCGCTGCATGGTGTATGCAATTTCTCGCCAGGTATGTGCGCCACTTGTCTTCGTGTTGAGCTGCCTTACTGCGTGCGGGCCCGGTCACTTGCATCATATTTGTATCCTATTCCGCATTCTGAGACACTGTGGCTCTATTTTGGCTGTGGGCAACTAGCAAACACCGTAACGATATCGCCATTTGTTGCTTGCTCTCGAACTCTCGGTGTCGACACTTTTCGCTGCTCCCCTTGTCGCTGGTGGGTGTGCTCGTGGTTTTCACCAGTTTGGTTGCAGGTTGTAAATGCGTTCGACAACGATCCCTTTTTGGAGAACATTCACTTCCCGTCCACCCCCGAACCGTTTGCTTCACAAAGCGAGTATTTTTCGCGTGGCGGGCACAATCCGCTGCGTGGGTGCGTCTTTGCCCTTGATGGCATCGCCCTACGCATCCGCCGGCCTCGTGTCGCGGAGGTGCCCATCCCGTCTTCCTACTTGACGCGCAAGGGCTTCTTCGCTATAAACGTGCAGGCTGCTGTTTGTGGGGACTACAACGTGCAGTTTTTGTCGACGTTGACGCCGGGGTCGCGCCACGACAGCACGGTCTTCTCAGCGTGCGAACTCGCCGAGCTGCTGTATGGGGAGGACGGCCTACCTCAGGGGTACTTGGTGGCAGGGGATGATGCCTACGTCGTCAGCTTGCGTTGTCTAGCTCCCTGGCCGGGTAAAGACCTCCCTCGGGAGAAGGACTCCTTCAACTACTACCACAGCTCTTCCCGCACCTTTGTTGAGCAAGTGTTTGGTCAGATTGTTGCTCGGTGGGGTATCTTGTGGAGGTCAATTCGCTACTCTGTCTGTCGTGCTTCTTTAATCATGCGAGTTTGCGTGCGTCTTCAGAACGTTTTGTGTGAGAGAAGGAGCCCCCCGCCACCCGCCTTACTCCTGGAAGACGGATCTGGCGGGACCGGGGAGGTGATTGTGCAAGACCAGTGCGACCTGGATGACCGCCTCCGTGTGCGTCGGCGTGACAGGGAGCCTTGTCCTTTGCGAGCGGCCCTGAATTGCAGACTGAAGCGGTTGCAGTACCGCCGACCCGCCTGACTGGCGCTCTCATGTAGTACATCATTGGCGTTTGTAAAAATCTGCCTCATCGGCCACTTCAGCGTCACCACAACCCGGCCACCAAGCAGGGTAGGAACGACCACTCCGCTCAGCACTCACCGCGCGCACCGCCCGACCGCCGCCAATGGCAAAAGCAGCACTCCCCCCAACGGCACACCCAATAAGAGCGCCCGTCGCGTGCCCGCACCGACCACATGCCTGCTTGTAAGGGTCGGGGCGGCCGCCGTGCCACACATTTACAGCGATGCACGCCACTACACTAGTTTTCTGGATGCTTCGATGGGGGGGGACACCCCGAATGCTACCGCTCGCCCGCACCGACCACGTATTCGGTGTTAAGCGGCGTCGGGGCAGCCGTGCGGAAGATTTGCAGAACATGCGAGATCCCCACGGGGCTAATCGACGTGGGTGGGGGGGACGGGCACGACGATGTCCTGGCAGCCCCGGCTGCCACGGTAGTGCCACGCAGTACGCACTGCACGCTCCGCCCGGCCACCGCTAGCGGCAATCTAAGCACCGCCCCCACGTGCGCCAAAGACAGTACCAGCCCGCCTCCCTCGTCATCGCCTACCAGACGCCACGCATTGAGCGGAAAGAACGTAAAATGCAGGAAAAGAGAATGCGTTGTTTTACGTCTATATGAGAGAGACAATCGCTTGTACACATATTTCTATCTCCTCCAACAGACGCATCAGCAAGGGATGGCTACACCGTCTTCATCAGGTTCTCAAGGTGCTGCTCAAAGTGGGCGAGCGTAGAGATTGCCAACGCGTCGGTAGAGTCCTCTGCGACAGCGGCGCGAGCGGTGTTGAGCTGCGCTCAAACGGCACCCATCGCTTCGGCGTTGTCAAAGGCATCCGCTGAGCGGCGCCCAGCAGCGTCGCGGCCAGTGGACCCATAGGACTTTCCCAGGGACACAAGCGCCGCCTTCAAGTTCTCTATCACTCCGATGGTTCCCTCGGCCTGAAGGACTGGCTTGCGAAAGAGGGGTGGAGCAGAGCCAGGGTGCCCCGGTCCACGATCAACGGCGCCACTGCCGGGCAAACCCACTTCCGCCTGCGCGGCTTGCTGCAAAGACCGGAGCACAAAGTCAGCCGCCGGATTGTCATGAAGTGGGCAGTGCAAGTACAAGAGTTGGTGGTCCCCGTTGACGTCGTCCTAAAACGTGCCCCCCTACAGCTGGCCGCTGCGCGTGTAGTTGGAGTCCGGCTTGGTGTAGTTAGAGCGTAACGCTCGGTAGATGGTCTCGAGTTTGGATGCGTCGCGGCTGCAGGTGAAGCTCGACGGATCCATTCCGCGTCGACCAGACATCAGCACTCCGTCAACAGGCGTCGCGCGAGCCGGCTTGTAATCGGGGTTGTTAAACGCGGGGGAGAGGACGGTTTCCCATAGGCTCTCCGAAGCTTGTCAGGTTCCGTGCGCGCCAGGGGCTGGTTGTCCGCATGTACCGCTTCAAAATGGCGGGGGTCGGTCGCAACGTGTGACAGGCGGGCCATGTCGTTGGCGCTAAAGGCCGGGCTGCGGACAACGGGCCCAGGCGCTTGCAATGACGGCAGGGCAGGCCGTGCGGTCTAGAGACCCGACGGCGACAGTGGCGGGGCCCTGGCACCCGTTTGAGCCCGAGAGGCCATCGCGGGCGTCGACAGGGACGCCAGATCCACCGCGTCCATCATGGACTCGAGCTCCTGGTCGCCGACCTGCTGGTCCTCCATGGAAGACAGCGCAATGGCGCGCTTGTCCGCAACGTTTCCTTGCATGCGGCTCTCGATGTGCAACACGCGAAGGACGGTGCGCAGCTCTGCTGCTGACAGCTTCTCGAGGAAGTTGGACGCCTTTTAGAGATCAAAGGCAGACAGAGCCGTAGCCCAGCCGGCTCCGTCAGCCACGACAGACCCCGACGGAGCCGCCGCGGGCGTAGCGGGCATGGTAGATGTGGTGAACTCCTGCTGCTGCGCCAGGCTAAAGCAAAACACGCCGTCATCGCTGCCCAGGAGTTCGGCGGCCGGGCTCGGCGCGGAGAGCCGGGTAGTGGGAGCAGGGTTTTGGGTGGCCATGGTGCATAGGCTCGCTGGCTGCCAAGAACTTGGAAGTGAAAAGGGCGCAATGCTGCACGTGAAGATGGGAGGGTTCGGTCTGGAGGCAGGCGGTACCGACGTACGTTGGTAATGTCGCATTTGTGATGAGCAGAGTGTTCATGTACCCACGCCAGTGTACCTGGCGTCTGCAGTGATTTTCCTGCAAAGACCTACGCCCCCCGCACCCCCAACCATCTGGGCCGTAGACCGTGTGTGCGGTGCACACAGTGGCGCGTTGTCCTCCCATATGTGGCGCCCGGTGAGGGAGGTCGCGTGTGCGCACGCGGTGACTCCACCGGCGTGCCTCCACCTCTCACTGTGGCAAAGATCAGCGGCCCCGATTGCGGGCAGGCAGCCGCAGCAGCGAGTCGCCCCCACCTCACACTGTGCCAGCGATCGGCCACGTTTGAAGACACGCGGTGGCTCGAAGGACGTGTGCCACTTCACGCTCTCACGGAGGCCCCCTCTAGCGCACGCGCTTCGCTGCTGGCCGAGCCTGCGTGAGGTGGACACAGCGGCGGCCGTCACCACTTCATGACGTAGCCAGCATGCGTCCAGAGGGAACTCGCCAGCCTGGGAGTGCAGACAGTGTCCTTCCATTCGTTGATCCGCGCGACACGATCCCGAGAGAGCTCTCGTCCAATCATGCGCGCCGAATCAAGGGCATCTCATCAAGATTGTTCCTTTCCGAGCACGTTCACGTGTGCGAGAATGATAAAACTCTCGTACACGTGAACGTGCTCGGCCCGGATCGGCCCGAATCGGGAAAGTGGGCCCGTAGCGGACGGTAAGTCCGTTCGCGCGCGGGTCACCCGGTAACTCCAATGCCGTCAACACTAGTCGACTCGATTGGGGAGTAATTGGGGCGTGATTGGAACGTCGCGTTCCCACTGGCTAGAACGCACTGGTGCGCGCCGTGCACAAGCCGTCAAGACAGAGCCTGATTGACGGACGCAAAGGCGCCGATACTCATCGCTCGATTGGAATATTGCTAATGTCGCAATTTTCTCGTCTCCGGACAAGAGCAACAGAGTCCTTGAAAACTTGGAAGGTTTTGTTAAATGCGTACTTCACAAAACGTTCTCCGCACACTTTTCAGGCCGAAACCGACTGTTATCGCTGACCTTCAAAAAATGGCAGTTGCAGAGTGGCTGCAGTCATTCAACAGTGTACGTGGACCAATGGAAAGGCTAGGAATCATCTGAGATCCGTACAAGGTCTCCCCATGCAGCTCTGCGCTCTGGAAACGCACATCAGAATCTCAAGAAATCCGAAGAAATTTGTTGATCTCATGAGAAGTCACAGTTCTGGCCCAGCACCCTCTCCATGCCCTCTTCAGGCCCAAGCAAGCTGCCGAAGAAACCTCAGGAAATCTCATTGTGGGTTGAAATGGCTGCGTGTGTCTACTGCAAGACACGGTGATTGGCTTGCAAGATTACTGGCGGCAACTCTCAGCCAAAACTTCGATCGTGGCTCTTCGAACAGCCAATCCGACTTCTCTTCTAATCCCTGTCGCCGGCTCTGTCTCGCTTTTCTCTGGAACCGCCGTTTTTTGGACGTTGGCAATAACTTAAATTGTCTGAGCGGGTCAACACGGTTCGTGCCACCGCCACCGTCAGCCGCGCCGGTCGTCAGCACTGTGGCAGCATGGCCACACGGAGGCCATCTGGACTTGACAGCTGATGGGGCCCTTAAGTGGAAGGCCCACAGGCGGACACGCCGTTTGCGCGGGTCTTGCCCGGAGCTCGCCGAAGTAAGGCTGAGATTCCTGCCTACCGGGATGAGCTAGGCTAAGAAAATTCCTACCGTTCACAAGACCCACTCGGTGCGATCGGATAGTGGTAGGGATGATCCACTTGTAATTCCCGGAAATACCACTCTACGGCCTTCTGAGTTATGACCGTATCCTTGAGTTGTTCTTTTCGTTGTGAGGATTCTTATCTGATGTTCTCAGTGCATCTCACCCTCGCCTCGGGGATTTTGTTGGCATGTTCTGATTGGGTCTTGGGCACACCCCCGGCGGCGGGTGTGGCCCGCGTTTGACCCCTGTTTTTTGCCCACTTGCGAGGGCCCCCCTGAGGGTTGAGGGAAAGGGACCGGTGGGTATATCTGAGCGGGACAGCAGAGCAGTCCCGGACCCCCCCGAGGGAGGCAAGTAAACGTTGAGCCTCTCAACGCTGTGTCGTGTTTGCGGCTTGTATTTGCCGCCCACACCAGTAGTGTGTGCGTCTTGGCGCTTGCTTTCGGGGTCTTTGACGAGACTACCGGGTGCCCGGTCGGGAAGGCCGCCCGCGTGGGGTCGGCCTGACAGTGGTGCCACAAGCACCGTCGTCGGCCCGTCGTCGTGGTGCCCGCCACCGTCATCTCGCTTCGCGCCGGTGATCGGCGCTGTGCTGGCATTCTCTCGACTAAGTGAGTGTCTATGTGTGAGCCGTTTCTGAGAGAGGTGGCCGGGGGGAAGGGGGCAGGTCACACTGGCGGGGTTTGAGGGGTGTGGGGTGATGACCAGTGAGTGCTGGGGCTGGATGCCTCTCGTGGTAATTTTGTATCTACATGCCAGCGTCGCTCTGCCCTTGTAACAGCAATCTCCTGGTGACATCTTCTGCGCTTCGTTGTGTGATCCGGTACTGTTGCGGACCTGCATAACGCCCCCCCACATGTGTCTCCGTTCCCACCCGATACTCCCGGCTTCGCCTCCTACCCTCTCGATACGGACTGGACCCTGGGCCGAAGCCCAGCGGCGTCCTTCATGCGTGTATTTTTGCCCCGACAGCACGAAGGAGGCTTTGCCGGAGAGGGGCGGCGGTCGAGGACGAGCGGCCGGAGGACCAACACGGTGTGTACGTGGATGTTTTACAAATAAACAGTAAATGCAGAGGCCCTGTCTTTTTCCCCGTACTTCGGTTAGACTCCGCTGAGGGCGTGTCCAGCAATGGAGCCAACCGCCCAGAACTCGAAACGTGGCTAAACGTGGCACCGTTTGGTCAACCGGGAATTGGTGGCTAGGTCGAGCTCCAACACTAGGGTGTGACGGTCCAAATATAGCTCTTCCTCACATATTGTTGTCTTCTAATCGGTCTCGTGTGGGGCCCGCGCGATCGCTTTGATTTGGAGCTTCAACTGCAGTGAAACGGCACTGAGGTCCAAACAGGCTCGTTTGGCGGCTCTTCAAAGCGCTCTGCCAAGACTTGGTTCCGAACGGGGAGATCCAACGCCAATTGGATGCGTGACCTGTGCCATGCAGACACCATCGAGTGAGACACCTTCAACAGACTCTTCGGCGCGGAGGACCGGCCTGCCACAACACCACGCCTAGTTAGGTCTGCTCTTCTGGGTCTGAGCAATACATGTTGGCTTCGAAAGCTCCAGAGCAACATGTTAGATATCCAGTGGTCAATGGAAAATTGGGTCGCGACCCAATTTTCTGAGGCCTCTGCAGCGACTGCGAGAGGGGCTACTGACCCCAGTGGATGAGCAGCTCTGGTTTGTGCCAGCATCAGGTCGCTACCCAACTTTCGGATGCCTCTGCAGGCTCTGTGAGAGGGGCTCTCCTGACCCGAGCGGATCAGCGGCGATCGAAGTCCTGATCCGGGGCGGATCACGTCTTGCTCGAGCGTCGTCGATTCTGTTGACTGCAGGCCATCCCGTGACGCCTTTGTCATCACCGTGCGGTCGCTGTCTCTCTGAGCGGGCACAAAGTGTGGTCGTAGCTGAAGAAGGACAGATGTAAGTTAAGTCACGGCGTGTTGCGAGTGCGACGCCATACAGGTGGGGACGGGGCGGGAGAGAAGATACTCTCGGCAAATGATATCATTCGAGAAGCGTACTCACATCTCCCCCCTCCATCATGGCGGCACGTGTCCATTCAAACGGCCCCCCCATTCGTCCCCCCCCGTCCTGCTCTTTTGATTTCATTTGAATGGAAACAGGGCGACGGCGGCGGATATCACTCAGGCTTTTACAGGAAATGTATGGGCCTACCAGTGTGTCGAATGCATGCGCATCTTTCTAAAACCAACGGCGGGTATGGGGACCTGGATTTAGTGGGCAAGGGCCCAGCCTCCGGCATCCCCCCCTACTCTCTTGGGCTTCCTGCCCGTGGTTCAGTGCCGGCGAGCGGTTCAGGCTAGTGAAGCGGGCTTCGTATCAACTCCCACGGGTCTGTGTGACCCGTGTTACGGCCGGCTCAAGCTATTGCAGCCGCGCGAGAGAGTTCCTGGCACCCCCACTTCTCCCATCACCCTTAACCCTCTCCCCTCCCAGCAGCTGGGCTGCGAGGACCAGCCCGCCGTGCCCGTGCTTCCCCTCCCTGCTGTCCTCCTGGGCACCCCCGTGCAACACGCGCCCGTCACTGGGACGGACATATGCGACCAAGCTGCTTCCGCACCTCTCCTATCTTCTGGGGTTGGGTCCGATAACGAGCGGATGGTCAACCGTGTTTTCGGCGGGGGCTGTAGTACATGTTTGCCGTCGGCTCCGCCCGCTCGCATAGCTTGCGCGTCTGGAGCTGCTTATAGCTGTCTCTACTGCAAGGGCACGTTGTCGTACCTTCCGCCGTACCGGTGCTGCAAGCCGCACAGCAGCCGCGTCGAGTTGATCCGGACCGACCGCTGCAGCTGGCCCAGGGGGTTGGGACAAATCCGACCACGTCAACGCTGTCGAACGGACCGCCGCAAGTCCTTGACTGCGAGCAATTCCTCGAGGCCGTCATGAAAGGGAAGCACGCTGGGCAGCGTGATAAGTCCGTGCTCAAAGACATTGCGAACGCTATTTTTTTGCGAGGCAAGCGCCCAGAGATCCGACTACGGCACAAGAACGGGCGCGTGCGTGTCTACTCCCGGAAGGATTCACCGAGGAAGGCCCTGATCAAAGTCAGCCACGCAAAAAAGGGCGAAGCTGCCGCTCGCAGACTGGAGAGCGACGGGTGTGGGGTGGTCGCGCGGCTGCAGGGACGTAAGATGCCGCCCTCACGCTCTCATGTGCAGCTATCCGTACGGGAACAGGTGGGCCTGATGGCGGCACTCCCCGTGAGCCACGTGGGTTTCAATCGCTGGCGTTTGGCAACCGGATGGGCCCGAAGTGGGTTGTCCAGCTTACCTGTTCTGCGCGCTGCGCGTCGGGAAATGTACTCCCTCTCGGGAAAGTAGGTCATTATGACCAGATCTGGTGCCCACCTCGCATCGTCGACTGCCGCCATTCACGAGCAGGTGAGTGCCCTCTGTGTCGCGGACCTTTTCGTAGAGCGGCCTATGTGCGACGCTCTGGCTGCGATCAACGACTTGGGGGAGCCTCGGACCGCGGTTATGTGCCCCGGATCTCTCCCAGAAAACCAGCAGGACGTGCACGTCACCTTTGGGCTCGTCAAGGGAGGGGATGCGGGCACGCTCAAACTTGTCGCTACAATGATCAACCAACCCCACCCGAACTCTCCATCCAAAACCTTTTTGGTGGGCGTGTGTCCCTGTGAAGAGGAAAACTACGATGCACTGGTGCCCATGTTGCATACCCATCTACCTCAAGTCGAAGCGCTGCTGCGCGACGGAGTTGTAGTGCGCGGCGCGACCCGGCCAGTGCGGCTGATCCTGGGGTGCGACTACGCAGCCCAGTGCAATCTGGTTGGGCACAAGGGCGCAACCGCGACACAGTCTTGCTTGTGCTCCAAGCGTACGCGGTGGCCGAGCAAGAAGAAGGCGGTGCTGGACACCCTCTTTGGCACGCTCCAGGATGTCACGGGCCCGCTGCACCTCCGGGAGACGATGGATTTTGCTCATCGGATGGTCATCGATGGCGTCACACCGTTGGTTCGGGAGCGTCGTACACCTGAGCACCAGTGCTCGGTTGTGCGGAGTCCTCTGCTGGCTGTAAATCCGCGGCAAATAGTACCAATTCCACTGCACGGCACGCAAGGAACTACCCATCGATTTCTGCGACTTTCGATCGAGATTTTTAGGGGGGGGCGGAGTGCGACTGACGGCGCTGCTGACTGGAGGCAGGCGGGTGCCGCATTTGCTCTCGAGCTTGTCAAACAGCTCTACGAGAAGGCACGAGTACGGCGGACTTCCTACCATGGGGGCCTGTCCATCGGGCGCGATTGTCACACGATTGGTGACAGCAGCGCAGTGTTCTGCGACACGCTCGTGGGAAAGGTTTTGGAGGTGCACCTCGCTACGTACAAACAAGCATGGCTCCTGTGGAGCAGTGTTGGAAAGACACTCAACCGCGCGTGCACCATTCCAGCCCAAGAGGCCTCTCAATTCCGGGCGGACACGGCTGCAATGGTCACCCTGCTTGAAGGAAGCTTTCCTTGGCTCTCCGTCTTGCCCAAGCTACACATTCTAATTTTTCACGCTGCAGACTTTTTGGACGCATTTGGGAGCATCCGGTTGTAGGGGGAACGGCCCATGTTTCATGCACGTAGCGTTATTCAGCATTTGAATGCGACCGAGAGAGAAGGAGGGGGGCCACTTCACTATCCGGATAATTATTTCACAATTCGAAACAGGGGCTCTGGGCACCTTACTGGGGCCTGGAAATGGAGAACATTTTTCGCACACTTTCACAGTTAACCTCTGCAAGTGAGTGTGCCAGCAACTTTCCTTCTCATGCTCTTCCTACCGGCCGATCATGTTCCAATTTTTGGC
>Ga0115030_1000152_pt1 | contig 25861 bp, 37 predicted proteins | sample SidtaG_4_FD_87174 | JGI IMG/M metagenome (GOLD analysis project Ga0115030, IMG submission 87174) | Marine algal microbial communities from Sidmouth, United Kingdom - Sidmouth_Male1 metaG | ecosystem: Host-associated > Algae > Red algae > Unclassified | place: Sidmouth, United Kingdom | collected... | reverse complement strand
CCCCGGGCCCAACGCGGCCGGATCTGCGGGGTGGGGCCCCTCAGCCACCCGCCTCGGAAACCCCCCCCCGGGCCCCCCGGGGCCCCCCCCCCCCCCCACCCGCCCGCGTGCATCTCGCGGCGCGCATCGCGGCGGTCCATGCAGAGCTTGTGGCCCCCCGCCGCGCGTGGACCACCACCACCGCCGTGCGGCGCGGGGGATCTGGGGCGGCGGCGGCCACGCCGCGCGCGGCGGCCACGTCGACCGCGCCCGCGCGGCGACGGGGGGGTGCGGCACCGGCGGGGGACCCGCCCCGCGGCTCGGCACGCTGGCGGCGGCCGCCGTCAAGCAGACACGCGCCCCCCCCGAGGCCGTTGAACAGCGCGTCGTCTGTTTGGTGGGCGACGGACCCACCCTGCGGCACCCTGCCTGTACCGCAGGGGCGGCGTCACGCGAGACGGTGCCGGCGGCGGCGCGCCCGCTCGCCCGCCGAGCGCCGCCAACGGGGCGGCCCTTGGTTCCCGGCGGCCACGTCCAGGCAGCCACGGCCGCGGCGGCGCCATGCAACCGTTGGCGGTGGCAGACAGGGTGCTTTTCCAACTGCGCGGGGGGGAGGTCGCGCCTTTGCGAGGACACATCTCAAAGCGGGGATACTCGGCGGGCAGCCAGACATCAGTTTCAGGCCAGCCACGTGGTCGACGTCAGCGACCGCGCGCCGCCACGCCGCAGCGCTGGCCGTCCGTGCGGGACCGCGGGGCGCCCCCTAGCGCCTCGACAGCCCCGCGGGCGCCCTATCGTGCCGTTGCAAGCCCCTGCGATCGTACATGTCAGCTGGCAGAAAATGGCGGCAGAGTGTTTGGTGCGTGTATGTCAACCACAAAAAAGGACAGAGAGGGACAACAAGCTCAGGAACCAGTAGCAGCAGGCACCCCCATCAGGTGCGACAAAAAACATATACACGTGGGCGCCACCACGCCAATGCCGACCCGCCCCCATTCCCCCCCTCGGATAACCGCCGCCTGGTCCGCTTACGCCCGCTGCCGCGAGCGCGCTGCCTCAACCCGGTCGATCAACACAAGCGCCGCGTCAACGCCGTGCACCCGCACGTACTCCCCAACGACCGCCCGCCACCAGCTGACCCGCCCTGCCGCTGGCGTGTCCCGCACCCCCGCCGCCGCCGCGCGGGCAGCGACGCGGGAGCGGGCAACCTCCGCCTCGTACAGGGCGGTAAGGTCGCCGGTCGACGTTGGCCCGCCGGCGCCCCCCCCCCCAGACGCGGCAACGACGATCGCGCCGCGAGCGTGCGCCGGCGATGCAACGCCGGCGAGGCCGCTCACCCGCCGCGCCGCCCACAGCTTGCACGTACGGTCGCCGACTTGGGCGCACAGCTCCCGCCAGCGGCGGTCGGCACCCGCCACGGACGTGGCGGCAGCCGTGACGGCGGCGGCAGTGGCGGGCGGGAGCCGCGCGGCAGAGGTGAGGGCAGCCACATCCATCACGTCGGCGGCCGTCGCTGAAACGGGTGGGGGGTGAGGGGGGGTGGGGGCGGGGGCGGCAGACGGCTTTGGGCGGGCGGGGGGGGGCGACGCCCCAGAGAGAGGGGACGTGGACGGGGACGCGCCGAGCGGAGACGGCGCCGAGAGGAAGGGCGGGGAGCCCGCCGCCGACGCTGCCGACGTGGACGATGAGGCGCGTGACGGCGCCGACGAGACAGCAGACGTGGCGGGCGACGTGCCCGCCGCACCGCCGCCCGCGCGCAGCAGGCAGCCGCTGTCCAACGACAGCGGCGCGTGGCTGGCAGCGGCGGCGGCCGCCGCCGCCGACGCGCCCGCGTCATAGGCGGCGAGCTCCGCCGCGCGCGTCGCGCGAAGGGCGCGCAGCGCCGACGCCGCCGCCCCGTCGGCGGCCGCCTCCCACGAGGTGACCGACACGCCGCGGCCGGTTAAAGGCCCGACCGTCACCGTCACCACCCACAACACCCCGTCCGCGTCGGCCGTCCCTGTCTCGGTGTGCCAGACGAGGGGCGGGAGGAAGCCGACCCGCTCCAACGCCTGCAACGTCCGCCGCGGCTGCGCCGGCGCGTGCAGCGCGTCGGGGGGAATGGCGGCAGAGGCGACCGCCGCCGCCACCGCCGCCGCTTGCTCGTCGGTTGAGAGCTCGGCGGCGGTGGTGGGCGGCGCGGGCGCGGTCGCAGCCGCCGCGTCGCGACTCGGCCGCGGCGCCACCGCCGCGACCGTGGCAGCAGCGTCACACTCGCCTCGGAGACCGCGAAGGGCCAACGCCGCCGCCCCGTCGACGCCCGCGCGCCAGTTGCGGGCGGCCGCTTCGGCCAACCGCGCGCGCACGTGTGGGGCCTCAACCGCCGCCACGTCAGCGGCAACGATGAAGAGGCGGCGGGAGCAGTCTGTGTCTTCCACGCCATCCGCGTCGGGGCCGCCGCCGAGCGGACCCCACCCCCCATCACCACCGCCCGCCACGGGGAGGCCGCGGGCGTCAAAGCACGCGACCTGTGTAAAGTCGAGGACGTACCCCCCCGAACGGATGGCGGCGGCAACGCCGCCGCCGTCGCCGCCGGCTCCGTCGACGCCGTTAGCGGTGGCGGCGGGGGAACGCGCCCACGCAAACGGCGATGTTGGCGGCGTCGCGTCGGCGGCGGCAGTGAGGCGAGCGACTTCGGCGCGGGGGGGCGGCGGCACCGCCACCCGTCCGTTGACGTGGCGCCGCCCGCAGGGGCGGAGCCGCATAGGCGCGGCGGCGGGCGCCCAGGCGGCAAGCTCCGCCCGCAACGACTGGGGGACCGACTCGAGGTCGTACCCCGCCGCCGAGTGGCCGTGGAGGCTCGCCACGGCGGGGGGGGGAGGGGCGCCGCCACCGCCCCCTTTGGATGTGGGCGGCGGCGCGCCGGGGATGCCCCGCACGTCAGCCGCCCCCGCCCACGGCTCGGCGTGGCCCGTGACAAGCGCTCGCGCCGCGTCAAAGCCGTGCACCAAAAACACCGCCCCGACGACCGCCTCGTACGCGTCGGCAAGCGCTCGCGCGGCGTCCCCCCCCCCCGCCGACCGCAGCAGCAGGGGCAGGCCGAGCGCGTGCGCCCGCCGCGCGCACTCAGCGTTGGAGGTGCTCCTGTTGAGCAACAGCTGCGCGTTGATCGGCGCCGACCCGGCCGGCGTCGTCAACAGAGATGCCGGGGCGTCGGCGGTGGTACCACCGCCGCCGCTGCCGCCACCTTCCCGGCGTCCCCCGCCCGTACCGGCAGGTGTAGACGTTGGCGCGACGCCCGCTTGCAGCTCTGTCGAGAGCGCCAAGTTCAACACCCGGTCGCCAACAAACGAGAGCGCTTCGTTGGACCAACTCTTAGCCCGCACCCCGGCAGCGCGCTCCCGCGGGTAGGAAAACCCGTGCTGCGTCACCGCCCGCACGAGCAACCACGCGTGGGGGCCAAACGGTGGCACCCGCCACGCCTCGCAAAAGCGGCGCAAGATGTCCGCGTCGGCGGGGGTGGGGAAGGCCAATGCGGGGGCGACCGTGTCGAGGACGCCCCGCCGCTCGGGGGAGGCGGTGGGCGCGCCCGAGTAGCTCGCAGCCGACCACGGGGGGCGGGGAGCCACCGCCGTCGACGCGGAGCCGCCGCGTGACGTCGACCGTGGGGAAGAGTGGCGGCCATGCCCGTGCATCGCGGGGCCACCGCCGCCGGTGCCGCCGCCGCCGCCGCCGCCGCCGCCGCCGCCGCCGCCGCTACCCCTCCCACCCCCGCGCCCCCGCGGGTGTGACGGCGGCCCCGCCATGGCCAACACCGCCGTCGTTGCGCCCGCCGGCGACGCGGCGGCGGTCGCCGCCGTCGCCCCCGCCGCCGCAAGCAGTTGCCACCCCGCCGACGGCGAGTAGCCTCGCCCCCGCCGGCGGCGCGCGTGGAGCGCCGCCGCTTGGGCGGCGAGGAAGGGCGGCACGCCCCCGCCGCCGCCGCCGCCGCCGCCGCCGCCGCCGGGGGCCGCCGCCTCCGCCGCCGCTCCAGCCGTATCGTTGCCGCCACGCGCCGACGCGGATGCGCGGCGACGGCGGGAGCGGCTGCCGCCGCCGTCGCCGCCGCCGCCACCAACGCCGGGCGCGCCCGCCGCCCCGCCGGCGGTGGCGAGCCCCGGCGCCGCCGCCGCCGGCCGCGGGACGCCGACAGCGGCGCCGGCGCCGTACGGGGAGCAAGTCGCGTGCGGGTGCGCCGCCGACGCGCCGCTGCCGGTGAGGCTCACCGCCCGTCGCAGCGCCGAGACGGACGCGCGCACGGGCGGCGACATGGCATGGGACCGGGGGGGGGGGGCGCCCCGAGTGGGGAGGGCCGATGTGGGGAAGAGCGAGGAAGGGCACACCCAATGAAAAAAAAACGGGGGTGACAGCGCGCACCAAAAGTCAAAGTAATCCTATGAGAGCGGCGTAGGGGGGCGGCGATGGCTGCCCAAAAGGAACCCGACGGACACAAGGGGACGGCGGGAGGCGGTCCGAACCACCCCGGGTGCACGCGCCGCCTCGCGCGCAAGACTAGCCGGACAGTGCGGTGGCGGTCCGACTGCGGTCCGACCGCGGTCCGACCGCCTTCGCGCCGCTGTGCCGAAGCTGGCCCGATTGCCCCCGCGGGCACAGGCAGCCGCGACGCCCGTGGCGCACCACCACCGCCGACGATCATTGGCAGATGCGGGGACCAACAGGACGACCGGGAATTCGGGGTTGATCGGAATCGGAAACTGGGATTTGTGGGGGAGTGGGGGCGGGCCATCCCAGCGGTTGCCGCTTGTCGTGGACGAGGTCGTCACGGTCAACCGGAAATCCCATTCGTTCGTCAGCGGAGGGGCCCTGATGCAGCTGCCCAACCCGGCGGTCGATGGATATGGATCAGGGGTCTGCAAGCGTACTTTTTCTTCAAGCGTAAACGCGCGTATGTTTTCGGTCACAAACACGTACACCTGACTCTTGCATCATACAAGACTGTACGCGATACGGTGACTTCGCCAATTCGAAGGAACGCTTAAAGTGACATTATCCGGATACAGTTTAGACTATACTTACTAACACGAATGGAGACTAGGAAAAAATACGAGACTTGGGCGTTCGAGCGCGTGTTTAGCCAAGAAAATTCCAAGATCAGGCCGACTGATCGGACAGCCGATCAGAAGATGTGAAACTTTGTTCTTGGATAGATCATGTGAGCATGTCACATTTGTTTGTTCTACCAACTTTCAACTCGGCGCCCGACGACGCGGACGTCTTGCCCCCCGCGGTGACGACGACGGCCGCCGAGCCGGTCGGCCCCCCCGTCATCGTGCACGTCACCGACCGGTCGCCGTTGTCGCGCAGCGCCGTGCACGACTTGCCGCCGACCGACACGGAGGTGGCCCACTTCAGTGCACAGCCAACAATGTCGCATTCCGCACATATTGCCTCCACGTGTCTAACGTGGCACAACGTGGCAGTTCTATGCAGAAAACGTCACGTGCAGCAATATAGCTATGCGGAACCCTCTACATAGAGTCGGTATCGACTTACGGAAAGGTGTTAATTCCAGATTGATACCCGTTTCTGGGGTTTGGAGGGGGTCAGGAATCTGAGGCCCTCATCCGCATAGAGGTCCTCTCACGCCTAGTGAAGAGCCAGTGTGCCTGCTCTTCTGGGTTTTCAAGGGCGACGTGGGTCACGGTTGGCCCCTGCTTCAAATGTGGCAGCTTATTGGTCGCTCTCGCCGTTGTCAGCGGTCACGTCTATCCTCCAAATAAAGAACGCTTGTTCCGACATTCAACGTGTATGGGCTCGCCTGCTCAGATTGGCAATCAGGCGCCGGTGCAGGCATTGCGTCTCCGCTTGTGTTATGCGCAAACGGGCGGGAAATGAGACCTTCAATGTCCACGCAAACGGCCGCGCACGACTGGAAAGCGAGCCACGACGGCTGGACAGAGAGCCAGCGGGGAGCGTGCCGGCCCACTGCTGCCACGCGACCATCCACGCTGTTGGCTTGAGCAGAAGGCGACGGCAGTCGACGCACTGGTACGCCCATACCCTGCCGCGAAACACTTGGGCGACACATCTGCGGTCGTTTCCCTGCTTTAAACCCGAAAAAACGAACCATAGTAGGGCACAGAAGTGGATGACCAGTGGAGCCTAGCTGCAAATGGAGGGATTGTAGGGAAGGGGAGGTGAGGTTTTATTCCCTCATCGTCGCTGCAGTGTGCTATCGTGAAATCTTTCTCGGCTCTTTGCCCTCCGCCCCCCGCTCAATCGGCTTCTTCATCGGGTACACGTTGACTAGGCCTTCTTCCGGTCGTCATCGTCATTCACCATGTTGAATCTCACCACAGTAAGACGGCAACTGCACAGCTACTGCGAAGCCACCTGTGAAAGCACCTGAAAGCGACAGATGCAGAAAAGCGCGGGCAAGACGTGATCCGCTCCGAACCATGGCATGCCATCCGCGGATCATCCTGGGTTTTCAGCTCCCTCTCCCACAGGGTTACTGTACCCAACTCACAGAGCAGTCGTGAAGGCCTGTAAAATTGGGACGCATCTCATAAACATGGGACGCGTCCCAAACTCTCTTTCGACTACTGGATTATTAGCACGTTACTGTTTGGCTTGCATGTGGCATGTTCAAAGCTCAGACCCAGAAGAGCAGGCTTAAATAGGCGTGCTCTATGCGGAAGAGGAGCGTTGAGTTTAAAGCTTCCGAGTTCTCTTAACAGCGAATCGTAGCGCTATCTCTGCGTACCAGTGGCCTCGAACGACCGCAATGGTCACCATGTGTGGTCCACGTGATCCCGATTGATCGCACAGCTGGATTTAGATCTGCTACCACAGATGGACGCACTGCTGGACGGGACACCGCAGGTGGTGCGATCCCCCAATACGTAGCCACCGCAGACGAACAGGCCACCAGATTTTAGGGCCGCGCCGAGAATCTGAGGCGGCAGAAGATTCGTGCCTCTCGCGATTTCTCGATATGCTGTTGACATCGCTTCGTTTCACCTCGCCACACGAAACGTGGAGGCTCTTACGTCCAAGAGGACGACGCGTGAAGGGGACAGGATTAGGCCCCGGTGCCGGAGCGTACGAGCCCTGGTCCTGGCACACTCCGAGCATCGGGTCTGATTTGACACTGGACAGCGGGCCTTATTGAACACTGGACACTGTCACGCGGCCGCAGGAGGCCCTGTAAAACAAGCAGATGCGGCGGAAAGCACCGCTCCACCGCCAAAATTCCTGATTTTAGAGGGGGAAGGGACCTTCTGGGGCGGTGCTGGGAGATTCTTGACGGCCCGCACGACACGCGCGTCTACCGCCGCGCCGCACCCACGGCCGCGGTGCTCGCGCGCATGCTCTTTCATCTCCGTTTTTGCGCCCACTACCACCGACGGCGTGCCCTCAGACCTCCTCCGTCTGCTTTTCGGGTCTGCTGTCCGGCTCGGCATCGACAGTAGCACTCTCTTTGATTTCCCGCTGGACGAGGACCTGGCCCTGGCTGTTGTGCTCGGGTCCCAAGCGGGCCTTTCCTGGCGATCAGCGCTGCGCGGCGTGCGCGGGCGGGCGGAGAAGCCGCCCGTTGGCGGCTCCAGGCGTGGCCGTCGACCAAACCGAAACCGAGGTTTCGACAAGGGGGCGCACGGGAGTATGTGTGACTATTCTGGGGTCGGCGGGGAGCTGCCGGTCTTCAGAGAGCTCGATTTTGGGAAGCGCTACTGGATGCCGCGCGCCGTCTTCCAGAGGATCTACAAGGCCGTTTGCGACGAGCCTTGGTGCAAGCTCTCCTTCAACGCTACAGGGAGCTTGCAGTCCCACCCCATCCAGAAGCTGGTAGCGGTGTTGCGCGTCCTGAGTTACGGAGAAGCCTACGGCCGACAAGACGAGTACTCCCGCCTGTCACGCTCCACGTCGCCCGTCAAGGCCAGCCGGCCCCTGACCGACCTGATTGTCGAGAAGTGGGAACTGATGTACCTACAACGCCCAACCGAGAACGAGCTCAAGCACATCTTGGCCCGCAACGCGGCCCGCGGAATGCAGGGCTGCATTGGCTCCATTAAATGCACGCATTGGCAGTTGATCAAGTGCCCCAAGGCCCTCTCCGGGCAGTACCACGACCGCTAAGGTAAGCGCTCGGTGGTTATTATGAGCGTGTGTGGTGAGTACACGTACACCTGGAACGTTTTTTTGGGGGCGCCAGGGAGCTAAAACGAAAAGAACATGCTGGCGTCGTCCCCCCTTGTGCCAAACGTGAACGCCGGTTTGTGGCCGCCGCGGAACCTTCAATGCAAACTAAACGGCCGGACCCGTCGCTTGACTTTTTACACGGCCGATCAAGGATACCCCCGCTAAGCTATTGTTGCTATGCCTCACCCTGTGTCCGACATCCGCAAGCTGCTCGTGTACAACCCAATCCAAGAAGCCATCCGTAAGGACGCCGAACGACTCTAAGCGGTAGTTCCGTCGCGGTTCAACATTTTGCTGCGCCCGGCACGCTTAACGACGCTGGAGCGCATATGCAACAGCAGAAAGACAATGACCATTCTGTACAACGTGGCCATAGAGTGTACACGGGAAGGTTTTTTTGGAGAACCGGCGTGTGAAACGGGCGCCTAAGATAGGGAGACCTGCGGATGAGCTGACTTTGCAAGGCGCAGACCGAGATGCTTCGGGACGGGACGGCGGGCGCGAAGAGGACTCTGGTGGCCCAGGTTTCTTTGTCGATGACGAACCGAGCGGTCCTGGCGTCTGCGGCCCTCCAGTGCCCGTTGATGATCAAGGCCGAGACCCAAGCGCCTAAGATGTTCTCGAGCTTATTGCGGGCTCCTTGCGGTACAGCGACGGCGCCGAGTGCGAGTCCAACGACAAAGACGCCCAGTTTGACCTGTTGCACGACCTGTCTGAGCACGTGTGGCGGAACAGAGGCCTTTTACTGTTGCCCTACATCTGAGGGTAGCTTGTGTGGTGGAACCCCCTGTCAGGGGTGCCACGGACCCCGATATGAGCCGGGGACGGGTCGCGAACAACTGCGTAACACCCCCCTTGGGGGGTAGCGTGTGACAACCCCCCTTGGGCGGTGTCCAGGGTGCCCAAGGGCCACACACGAAACGAACCCTCTAGGGCGGCGTGGGGTGATGAGCACCCGATCGGGCCCCCTGGACGGGCCTGACACAGCCGAGGCAGACGCGCGTCTTCCCGACTCCGGGCCCTCTGGAGGGAGCGGGAAGCTTGTGGAAGCTTCGGCAGTCCGAGCGTAAGCCGGACCGAGATCAGGTCTCGACCAGGGATAAAATCCCACCGGAATTCTATCCGGAGCGAATTCTATCCGGGAAAATTGAAAAATATTGGGTTAAGTCCTGAGGTTCTGATCTTGGGTAAATCCTGATATCTGGGAAGTCTTGGTGACTTTTCTTCTTTCGCCCCGGGACGGGCGGGGGTCCTCTTCGAGTGGAAGGGTAGTCGAGGATGCTGGGAAGGGGCCGCTAGAGGCCCGTGCCTGAGACCGTGGCCCGCTGGGTACCGGTCCCCCCGATGATGGCGTCCGGGGGTCGGGATTGTGCACGTCCTGCTTTTTTTGCTTCTGAGGGTATATGAGTGTACGTATTGGGGTCATCCTGCGTCTTCGAATAAATCAGCGTTGCTTTTGCGTTACTTCGGTCGTTCTGGTGCGCTCCACGCCCTGTGATCCAGGCGTTTGTGTTGTTTCTGCTTTGCTCCGCTGCACATTCTGTGTTGGGCTTTCCGACGGGGCTATACCCCGTCGGCTTTGAGGGAAGAATCCAATACAGCTCGGCTACCGTCTGCTAGCCATTTCGCATGTTTCTGTGTCCAGTACAAAAGGTATTCTTTCCCGGTGGCAAGGGATCACTTTTTCCTCGACATGTTCGCATTACGAGCCCAATTAAGTCCTCCAACCCTAGTAGGTAAGAGGTCTGTGCGATGTGTGGAGACAATCCAAGGTGCTGAAACAACTTTTCCTCTAAGAATTCCGGTCTTCTGTTTCTTCTTAGCCGCTGCGTTGGGACGAACGGGGCCGTAAAATAAGAAGAAGAACCTGTCCTCTATTTGAGAGCTTCACGAGGGCTTTTTCCCGGCCTTGGCTGTCGTTTCAATCCATTCGGAGTCCTATGTGCAGCGAGGACTGGGCATGCAACGCACAGGCACACATGCACAGCTGTGCGAGAGGCTGATGGCAAGCAACTTCCTTTTTCAACAAAAAGAATGCTGCAGAAGATGTGCACGAAAAGAAATGGAAAAAGAAAAAGAACAGAAAAAGAACAGCAAAAGAGAAGCAGAAGTATTGAAAAAAAGAAAGTGCAAGATACAGAGCAACTGGCTACTCGAACATGCTCATTGGTCTCCACCGCGAGAAGGACGGCCGACCGTACATCTATACGTCAGCGTCGGTGGTGCGTCCCTCATGGGTGATGACGCCGGCACGGGCAAGGCGACGGCAATTCAGAAAAGGTGACCCGTTTCCATCCGCGGTGGCACGGCCACGCCACGTGCGGCCGTCCTGCTCCAGGTATTCGTCGCCGTCAGTGGATATCTGAGTTGCATTATTGTCTTCGCCGTCGGCGCGATGCGCAGCGACCGCCATCGTCTCCGCGACCGCGTTATCTGCCGCCTCAACATGGGCTGACGGCGTCACCTGGGAGGCCGTGGGAGTAGAGCGCCGCTCACTTCTGCGTCTGTTGCTAAGCGTGAACACTTGGTCCGCGTCCTCTTCCACTTCTGTCGTCCAGGCGTTTGTGGTGCAGCGTCGCGACCAGGTTAGTAGTGGCCGCGGAGGCGACAACGACTATGACGAGGATGCGTTCACCCATTACTCCTCGCGCTTTCCCTTAGCGTCCGGCAAAGACAGGTGACGCTCCCACCGCGGAGGGTTTCTCAGTGCCTCCTCCCTCTCTCGTCCTCGCGCCGCTGGTACAGAACCCGCTCGTGGTCCTCCCACGTCACGGTAACCTCGACACCGCGCTGGTCGGGGGGGATCTTGAAAAGGCGCGGAGATGCCCACGGGCGGGGGCACCATGGCGGGAACGTTAGGTGCTCGTCCCCGACGGTGAACGCGCATCTACAGAAGTAGCACATATGAAGATGCACCCGCCGCTCTACATTGCGGCTCCAGGAGGAGAAGTCGCCTTGTTGGATACTCTCCCAGTCCCAGGGTGGCTGTGCCGGGGGCCGGACAGCCCAGGGGCACGGAAAATCAAGAGGGCACATAGAAATGTTTCTGTTCACTTTCTGCGACCGCCTACACTCGGTGAAGATGCTGCGCCTGCACCTCTGCAGCTCGGCTTTGGAGATAGTAGGGGCCCTTGACCCATACCTCGGGACAGAGGTGTGTGCGGGAGTGTCTTCACGAGCTCGAGTTCGTGACGTCTGCGGCAGAGCCGCAGTGTCATCAGCTTCCGTTGTGACTGCCGTGGCGGATAGTCCCGCAGTATGACCGGTAGGCCCTGAGTGGGAAATGGTGTCCGCGTGTCGAGGACTTTCAGGTCTCTCTGCAGCTGCGCTCGTCGGCATCGGCGGGGGAGGCGTCGCCACGCGCACGCGGGGCGGTGTCGGTGGAGGCGTCGTGCGGAACGGAGGGGTGCCTGTAGACATCATGCGCACCTGAGCTCGAGTTCGGAAAGATCCCGATGGTAGCGCTGGCTCATTTTTTCCCTATAATCACAGACGCACACACAGAGCGCTGGCAGCCGGTCCCAGAGTAGAGGTCTTAGGGCGCGATTGAAGGAAATAGTCAGGCAGGTGACCGCAGTAACATCTAAACGGCCGCTGCGCGCGCTCAGCCGTAGTGGAAATGTAGCGCCGCGGTTGGGCACAAGCGGCGGCGCGGGAGCACGGTAGTGGGCGTGGTGGCGTCGGAGCAGCAGTGCCGTGGTGGTGACGGTGATTCGATGGCGGGCGTCATGCCGGCCGACGAGGACGGCACTGCACTGTTTTGTGCAGAACGAGGCCGGCCAAAAGGGGCCCCTTGAGGGCCTCTGCCTGCTGGCCTCTCGGGCCCAGAGGTGCTCGCGTGTCATAAAGGACAGAATTGGAGCTCGTCCTTTCGAAACGATGCTGGGAACAGGGCCTGTGTCCCCAGGCCCAGGTGTCGCGTACAGTCTGAGTTCCGCCCAGTCTCTGCTTGCATGAGTACGAAATCAGCTGTCAGGCTCACACCTGAACCCGTCGATCTTGGCCTGCATGGAGACGACCCGTCACTCCGGGGCTTCATCACAGTGCCTGATGTCCATCTCATGAGATTCTGAGCGGAAGGTTGGAGGCCGAGAGATCGCCTGAATGATTCGTTAACAGGGCCCCTGCAGGAGTAGCTGGTGACGCGTCACATGTCCGTTCGAGAAGCGATCAGTGGCAGGCAACAGCGCATACGTGTCCGCCGTGTCAGTGCGGCCATGCTCATTTTCCCGCCAAGAAGAGCTACAAAATCTGATTGCGCCACATGACCAAAAACGTAGAGTCATCTGACGCTTCTACAGGCACTGCTCGTGGGAGCTTCCTGACGGGGCCACCATCGGATCACTCCGGTGTCGCTATCTATTTGAAGACACGCGGAGGCGGGTGGTGCCGAATCTTGTTGTCCCTTCGCACAGGCTTCCTGACGGCGGGCCGCAGAAAAAGGGCCAGCACGAGGAACTGATTCTCACTCGGCCAATCAAAATTGGCGCCGCCTTGATCCACTCACCGGGCCACCTCGTTTTACGCGTGACTCATTCACGGTGTTGCACCGCAATCTCGTATCTCGGGCCGGATCGGACCTCCCAGCGAGGAAAGCGGCCGGATCAAATCCGTAGTGACTGGTGTCTACTGTCCGAACGCAGTCGCCATGAGATTTCGGGCCACAGCACCGGGGCCAACGCCTGGCGGCCATTCTCCCTGGTCCAATCAAATGTGGCGCCGTAATTTTCATCCGCGCGAACCTTGCTCACGTGAGCTCCCCACGATCGCGCCTGTTGCATCTGGAACCTCAGTATTCAGCCATCTGGAGGACCGTGTTCGCTCGGAAGTGGAGCCATTGTTTTACAGAGGCTTGGTGTCAGTAACTGTGCTCGCAAATTGCCGATGACTGTATCCGGCCTGTTCGCGGCTGTAGCGGTTGTAAGCACCACCACGTTGGTTCTTTGTCCAGCCAAAGTGACCTCTTGATCAGCTCGGTCTGTCGAAGGAACTGCTCCGGAAAGCAAGGTGCAGACCAGCCCTCCCCAACGGGGGAGAGGATCACGGCAAGGCCCAGGAGGGAATCGTCATCCAAAACACAGTTGATTCTATCTCACGGCGACGAAGAGGGCTAACTCCCCGCCCAATAAACCCTTTCCGAAACCCAACCAGCGACGGCCAAAGTAGCCGCTCCAAATGCACTCAAGACAAGCGAATCCCACCAATTCAGAATAATTACAAGCGAGGTAGGGAGGGCTAGGAAAGCCACTTGGGAAAAGCCCAGCCCGATCTGAGATCCAATCTCCCCGGGCCACGGCCGGTCGGCTGTGTGCCCGCCCGAGGGCCCGGTTGGAGATATTTCTGGGGGGCGCCTGTCTGGGCGGGCCACCCGCCACTGAGGGGTCGCCCCCCGGTCGGGCGGGAAACTACAACCGCCACAGCGGCTGTTTGAACTCGAACTCACGCGATGATCTGGAAACTCACGGAGCGCGCAGTGCGTCTCCGTCAGCAGGAGGTCAGAAAAGAGGCATGTAGCACACCGAGAAGAATACCAGTTGGTTGTCACGCGCGGGGGCATGGGGGGGTCGAGCGGGGGAGGTAGGGGTGAGTGATGCTGTAGCTTTCAGGCAAAACCTTCGCCCCGACGAAGCGATTATCTCCGTACGAAGAGAAAGGAAAACTCAAGTCCACTTCATCTGTTCGACACAAAGATGGAGACGCTAATATACTATCGTACTGGAAGTCCTTCAAACGGCATTGTACTGAGAGCACCAACAAGGAAAGTGATGAAAAAGCACGAAATAAAGAGACAGGCAACAAGAAAGAGGACGGTGCTGCGGCCGCGCCCCATGACCTCAATCCATGATGTGTTGAGCAGGAAACAGACAGTACGGAAACGGAGCGCGCCTCACATGCTCATCGCTAGAAAGAGAGTACAGAAGTGGCACCGGCCCGGGAACGGCCGTCCGACGACGAAATCAAATGAGAGCGACCCGAAGCCGCCCCAAGAGGGATCCAACACCACCAGCACGTGCATGCCGTGGTCTTTCATCCTGAAGAGGCGTGCTCCTCCTCCCTGTGGGCATACACATTTCATCCCTCGTCCCCTTCCCACTTTTCCCAGAACTCCTAATCGTCATCATCACCTTTCCTCTTATTTTCATTTTACCCAAGGACGCCTGAAGCAGCAGCAGGCCCTGCCAGCGCCGTCACTCTCCCCGCCCATTTCCCTGACACCCGCCCAGCCGTTCATGTAAGAGTAGTGCAGTGTTAGATCGCCAGGATGACCTTGACAATGAAGACATCGTCGACATCGCTATCCGCGACAGAGGCCGCGAAGGCTTTGCCCTTGTCCGTCGACAGCGCCCTACCAGTCGTGGTCACGACATCCCCAGCCCCGGACCCTAGTGCCCCAACAGAAGCCGCGACGGCCTTGCCCTTTCCCTCTCCTGTCGCCGGCGCCCCCTCGGGCACATTTGCAACCTGGCCAGCCCCCGTACCAGGTGCCCCCGCCCAGGCCACCACGGTCTTGACCTTTCCCACCACCCCTAGAGCAACAGACGCGCTGCCAGGCCCGGACTCGGCCTCCAAAGCCGTTATCACTGCGTTCTGTCCCGGACCCTTTTCCGCCTTCTTGATGGCCTTCCACTTTACATAGGCCATGCTGTGTGGCCTGGCAGAACCCTACCCTTCCCGAGGAGGAGGTACTTGCGGGCCTGGTCCCAATAAAGCTTGGCGGCGGCCAATTGTCGCATTCTGATTGCGAGCGAGCGTTTGGACACCAAGAACGCAATTGCGAGCTGCTCCGGAGTGGCCCCACGCACGGCCGCACGCTGCGTGTGCGTCGTCCACTGCAGGCCTAGCACATCTACGGCATTGAGCGAGCGGTCAAAGTCGCCTGCTATTATCTGATAGGTCGCCCCCATTTGCACGACATCGGCTTTTCTGTCCTGGGAGCCATACAAACCGGGCCGTGCTCGGCCGTGATTCCGAACTTGGCCACCTTGGGGGCCACACCAGCAAAAAGGGGAGGCTCTTCGGCTTTGCGATAGTCTCTTCTGTTTCCAGCCTCGACAGAGGCCGCGCCGCCCTTCGAGGCCGTCTTGACGGCCATACACTCTTGCGCCTTGTCTTCTTAGTTGACGCGGGTGATTTCGGCCTTGAGCAAGGCCTGCGAGCTTCCGCGCGTGTTTTTCTCGATAAAGGTATTCTTCGCCATGGCCGCGTTCTGGACAATCTTGGTGGTCTCGGCCATGTCACGCTCTTACATCTCTGTGGGTCTATGGAGCGCCGCAACGAAGTACGGGTCAAAGTTTCGCGCGGCCTGGCGAGGCCGGAAAAATGCGGGTGGCACGCGGGTAGGCGGCCAGAGAGAGCCAGAGCGATGGAGATGGAACGGATGTCAGCCTGGAAGACGGCGACGACGTCGAGGCAGAAATAGGTGTACGAACAGTCGTCGGGATGCCGCGGGTGAGATGCAGGTGAGTGAGGAGTGGGTGGGGGCTGGCGGGTGAGCACGTAAGAGGAACGGTGAGCATGGTACAGGTCTCTGGGACGGTGAGCACCTTGCGCCTGGCGCGGGACTCAGGAGACCCTTTCTGAGACCCCCACCCCCTCTCTTCACGAGGCCGCACGTGCTCTGCAGTCCCCCGGCCCATGTATTGGTCCCCTCTCAGAAGCAAAGCTACCCTGGAGGATGGTCGGTATCGATTTCCCTGCATCTTCCTTCCTGTGACGACCTCGGTAGAATGATGCTCAGCAGCAGGAACATATTGGTCCGACAAACGTTCATCAAACCGGGCGCCAGCTGAGGGATACTTGCAGCATGATGAGATTTCCTTCGGCCACGGGATTTTGATGTTGGCGAGCACCTCGTCGTGAGAGGGCCGTGCGCATGGGTCGTGGTGCTAGTCATGCAAGAATGACCAAAATGGTACATCGCTCGCGTCTTCTGTGGCCAAAAGACGCCTGGTGCTCACAATACGTTGATGTACAAGCCGCCACTTCCGCTTTCCCAGGTGTCTGCCAAAGAGAAGGAGTCTGTCAGGCCGCGCCTCTTCAAGCTGTCCAACCGCTGATGCAGCGTACACGAACGCCACGAGGGGACTGCGGAGGAGGGCAGAAATGGAAGAACAGCTCACACCTCTTGAATCCCAGGCTGAGCCCTATTCCACCGTATCCTGGCCAGCGAGCGCCCACGCACGCGCTCACGCGCACAAAGCACAAAAACATACAGTCAGGGAAGGTCTTGCCGTGCCAAGTGCTGTGCTGTCTCAGCGATTGAGCGACAACAGAGGGCAGTCCGCGCCCCAAAACGGGCATCAAAGGCCCACTGGAAATAAATTCTATGCCTCCTGTATCGCTGTCTCTGCACGCCCGCAACGTAGCCGGGCCAGCCGACTCCCATACACGTGCTGAAAACACAGGTCCACCTGGATTTTTTGTAACTCGCGCGCTGCTGACGGCGCCCTGGGCCAATGAACGTGTGCCGCATTCGGCCAGAGTATATTTGTGGAAAGCCACATGCCTCCCGTTTGCTTTTTCGTCCCGCTTGCAACTTAACCGGGCTCGGGGGCCCTAAAAGGCGACTGTGTGAAGGCCAGAAGCAATCTGGTTGCTCGAGACCACTTCCGACAGGACTGAGACACGTGGTGACCCGAATGTGGCTCCAAATGGCTCGACGACCGCCACTTTGTCTCATGAAGTTAACACAAGTAGCCTTCTGATTCCAGACGGTCGGCTTGAATTCAACGACGATCGCATGTGCTGTGGGAAACGATCGCGCAACTCTCAGACCAGGACTCTTGAGACCATGCACCTGGCAGCGTTGAAAGCATCTAATAGGACACTTGCGCTGGCTGAGGCGAAAAGCCACAGCCATCAATGAGAGTGCTGGCTTTCTCATCTTTTTCACTGTGGAATAAGAATGTATCCCCTGTCTGTTACGTCACGTACACTGCCGCTGTCGGCACCTTCAGGTCGCAGGTTCGGAACCTCCTCGCCGCCGAATTATTCTCTCACACGTTTCATACGTGGCGCGCCCAAGTTGGTTTGGATGCGGAGTCGATGAAGCGTTGTCTGCTGTGCTCTCAGCCCCCATCCGTTAACAATGAGGGCTGCCGCCACCGCCGGCGGGGTCGCTCGGTCGCGCAGACGCAAGGCCGTCAACATGTGGCGACGGCTTCGGCGGCGGGGGTGGTGGCCTGGTTTGGGGAGAGCGACCCCAGCCGCGCCGCACGACCGACAGTAGCGGCGGTGGCGGCGGCCGTGCACCGCACCACGGATCCGCAGCCTCCTCGCCGGCGGTAGCGGCGGCGCCCGCCGACGGGCGGCCAAGACCGGCCGCGACGCCTGCGAGCGGCGGCGGGAGGCCAGGCCGCTCCCCCACGCCTATTTAAGGGCTTTCTTGTGGGTCTGGTTATTGCAATGCTTCGTGAAACTGCGTGAAATCGTCTGAAACAATATCGCAGACATCCAGCTTTGTTTCAGAGAACCGCAGTCCGTTGATCGTGTCCATTAGCCACAGACCCCGTCAGCCGCGACTCGACGGCCGCCCGTTGTCAAACGCTCCCATCCATACATTCTTCGACCCCATCGCCCCACTCGCCGCCTGCTCTTCCGCAAACAGCCACTATGGCCCGTATGCCGGATCCGGGGAACATATGTGATGCTCCCGCATGGAATATTTCCTGTCCCCGCTTTCCTGTACTTTTGTATCACTACGCCGCAGATTACAGCGGAGGTGCGTCCGTGAACATCACCGAGACCGCTGTGACCGCTGACACAGACCTTGTCACCCTCTCCACCCAACCGATGTCGTTTTGCTTCTTGTTTCTATTCTTTCTCTGTTCTCGCAGTGCAGCCACGCCTGCTCCCCACCCCGCACAATCAGTTTCCGCGTCGGCTGCGCCACCGGCCCTCCTGTCTGTGTCCCCGAAGTCCTTCCCGCCCACCCCACCCCCAGTAACCGACGGGCTCCGAGTCATCAGCCCGAAAGGTGTGGACGGGCCCCCGTCACCAAGCGACAGGGCGGCGTTTTGGAACAGTCGCCTGGCCGCCACCCGCCCTGAAAAGTTCCAAGTACAGATCAGGCATGCGCGACTCCGGACCTACTAGACAACCTTAGAGCCTCGCAAGCCGGTCGTGGCGGCGCGTCAGATGCGGCGGCGCATTGGATATGCCTCAGCAGCCGTTGTGAGGATTATAGGCTTGGAGCCCGAGCTGATTACATCAGTGATGGAAGACATCTGCCGCCGCGCTATGCACTGCGGAGTCGTTGAAGTCGCACCTACATTTCCACTGAGCACGCTCCTGGTCCGCCTGCGGACGCAATTTATGATTGACAACAGCGTCAGTGCGGCGCTCGTCCAGAAGCTAGCTGCTCTGGCTTTTGGGACCAGCCACTGGTCTAGCGAACCGAGAGCGTCTACGTGCAGGCCTCGTCTACCTAGATGATTTCATCATCTTCTCTGCCTCCGCAGAACCACACGTCAAAGACGTCGAAGTGGTACTAACGCGACTGCGCGAAGCCGGCGTCACTCTCAACCTCGAGAAGTGCAAATGGTTCTCCGACGACGTCGAGAACCGTGGACATGTGTTCCGACCCGGTCAACTTCATGTTCAAAGTAAGAACGTTGAAGCGTTGAAAAACGCTTCGTTCCCCACCACGAAGACCTAGTTAAAAAGCTTGTTGGCGATGTGTAACGTCTACAGACGCTTCTTCAAGGACTTTGCAAAGCGGGCCAAGCCGCTCAACGCGATGACCCGCGCTGAGGTCCCCCCGGATCTATCTCAGCCTTCAGTCGTAGCTCTTGCGGCCTTTGACGATCTAGGTCAAGCGCTTCTCGCGCCGCCAATTTTGGCTTTGCCAAAGGCAAAGGCAAAATGATTGTTGACGTCGACTCCTGCGCCGATCAACTCGGATGCACCTTGTGACAAGAGCAACCTGAAGGTACTAGATTACCACTTGGCAATTGGATCCCTGGCCTCAGCGCTGCTGAGAAAACCCATTTCGCAACGAAACGCGAATGCCTCGGCGTTGTGCGGAGAGTTCTTAAGCTGAGATAATTTCCTCGACGGCTACCGCTTCCTGATAAGGACCAACCAAAAAGCTCTAAGCTGGATCTACAGCACCTCTGACTCTAGTGCTCGGCTGATGCGATGGCGCCTACGGCTGTCCGAATATACATTCGACATGCAGTACAAACCCGGTGCATCGCACCATGCCTCAGACTTCTTTTCCCGAACGGACAACGACGCAGCCGTTGAAGATGTCAACGACGATATCCCATACCTTGCATTGGCCAAGACGGAGAACGGCTCGCTAACGGGGAGGTACACGGGTACCGACATGCCGGCCCCCGTCGACTAGGATGATATCGTTGAGGCCCAACAAACCGACAAGTTCTGCGTCGAGTTGGCCAATCGCGTGGCTCGCAAAACCGCGAAGGTCCTCTTTCAAAATGAAAGCCATGGCCTCTTCAGGTGGGCGCCTTACGGCGACCATTTGGTCATCCCGGAAAGCCTACGTGAGCGAATACTTACGCGGGAGCATCACGCTGCGATGTCAGCACACACGGGTATTAACCGGATGTACTTTTCCATGCAGCGTTGGTAGTACTGGCCATCCATGGTCACGGATATCTACAACACAATTACAGAGTGTTCCACCTTCGCCCAGAATTGGCTGTCACTGCGGCGACACACGTCACCACTGAAGCTGTTTCCAGCTACGGATCCACTGGCGGACGAACCGGTCGATAACTTCGGGCCCATCCCCGCTACCAAAGCTGGTCACCGCTTCGTCTTTTTCATTACTGACCGCTTCTCCAAGTTGACCAAGTGCGTCGCCCTGCGGCGAATAACCGCGATCTCCGTGGCACCAGCCATTATTGACGCATGGGTCGCCTGTTACGGTCCACGGGACCGAATCCTATCGAATCAAGGACCCCAGTTCATTTCTAACCTCTCCATTGCCGTAAGGAAAGTGCTGGGCACCGAAACTGTGCGCAGCACAACGCACCATCCACAGACAAGCGGTCAAGTCGAGAGGGACAATCGTACCATCGCCACGCAACTCCGAAATTACGTCACAGACGACCCCCGACGTTGGGAAGAGCTACTGCTCGTATTTACTAGGGCCTATAACAGCCAATCGCACCGGTCGACAGTCCTTGCGCCATTTGAGCTCGATTTTACACAAAGAAACCCGATTTTGTCCGTACGCATCCTCCCACCCGGGACCCCGTTGAATAACAAGGGTACCCTCAAGTACGGGTCACCCATAGCGCGGAATCGTGAGTTCATGGCCAAGCTGAGACAGAAAATATTCCCGCCGTCGTAGAGGCCTTACAAGATACCCAACAACGCTGGAGGCGTGACTTCGACTCGGACGTGGATGCACGTCGCAAACGTACTCGCGTCGGTGACTACGCCTATACGACTAACCACCAACAGAAGAACAAGCTGCAAAGCAGAACCGTCGGCCCGTTCCTCGTACGCGACGCAGATGACTCCACCTACATCATAGACGTGAACGGCGAAGAATGAAAAGTCAATAGTGACCATGCTACCCATGCCCCACGGCCATCGACAACGTGCGAAACTCCACACCCATTGCTGGACGGACTCGAAAAGCCCGAAAGTACCCCACCGGTACCCGAAGAATACGTCGTTGACGGCCTATTGGGCATCCGTGGGACCAATGGCATCAACAGTTCCGAGGTCCGAACGATCTGGAAAAAACCTCTATCAGAAACTTTTTGCAGATGATTTATCGGCACCATTGTGGAGACTTTGTGGGGACGCTGTGACGGTACAATAATCATTGCCACAAGTTCATTTTGACTTGTGGCCCGTCAACTGACATCCGTTTGTGGGAAGCTCCCTGCAGTTGTCTGCCAATGCAGTGCGGGATGTGCACGACAGTCCCCCTTGCGTCATCGCGGCGCGCTGACGGCCGGCACGATGGATTCTCACAGACGTCACGTTGCGTGCGACCATGTCCACGATGGTCACCATCGCCGACTACTCCGTTGGTCGTCTCCACCGTGTGCGTCGTCGCTTCCGTCGAGATTTCCATGTTTATTTCTACGATGGTGAGGACCTCGCTGAGCTGGGAACGTTTGTGCGTCGTTGTTTGCACATGCGGCGAGACCTGTCCCATAGATTGGCCCGCTCGAGGGCGGTGTTGTGTCCTACATTCAACCTCAATTTATTTCCACCCAGCAGTCTCTCTCTCTGGTTCGCTTCAAGCCCTCAGTCCTCTTCCGAGTTTCTCACCTGCTGTAAGTGGAGGGGGGCTCGTCACGGTGGCGCTACCGCACATCTTCCGTCGAGAGCATGTGTGTGGTTCTACGACGACTCTCGTCCCCTGCGTATTGGTAGGACCTGGAGCCTGCTTTAGAATGCAGCAGTTATTCCCTGTCGGACCTTTTTAACGAGGCGATAGAGCTCCTGGAAGAGCGCTGGTGCGACACCCTTTTCACATGGAGGAAAGAAGTTCTGGCACAGAGAGCAGCTATTTACGCGCAGTGTGTGTTAAACAAGAGCGGGGCGCTCGACAATAGTGTCGGGCTTATCAACGGCGCGCGTCTTTTTGTGGTGCACCCCGGCGGGGAGCTGTAACGGAGTGTCTACAGTGGGCACAAGCGGACCCACAAGCTTCAGTTCCAGACTGTGGCGACACCGGATGGGCTTCTATTCCACGTTTTTGGGCACATAAAGGGTAGCCCCCACGACATCACTATGTACCGGGAGGCTGGAATGGACGAAATTTTGGTTGCGGGCTTGTACATCGATGGCGTCCAGTACGGCCTGTACGGCGAGAAGTCCTACCTTCTGCGCCCTTTGATGCAGATATCCTTCCAGGAACCCGTGGATGGAGAGCAAGACACTGACAAGGAGGAGCAGAACACGAACATGGCGGCGGTCCGTGATTCAGTGTAGCGGGGATACAAGGAGGCCAAGAAAAGCTGTAACAGTTTGGGCTACAAGCGCAAGCTCAAGGTGCGGGAGGGTCCCGTCGGTTTGATGTATATGTGCGCTATATATCTCTGGAACGTGCGTGTGTGCTTTTACGAGTGAAAGACTGCGTCATTTTTTCTTGTGAGCCACCCGCGCTTGAGACATACTTGGCGGTGGAGTGATAATGACTTCTTCATATGTTCCTTCTGTCGCACGAAGCGGTTCCTGCTCCTGTGCCTGTGACAGCTCACAATCCCACCAGGGGCTCCCTGATTTTCTGTCGCATCTGCTTCCAGTCCAGCTGTGTCCCTTTATCACTGGGTGCTTCCTTCTTCTCAGCCGTCCACCCACGCGCCACCCCGCGACCATTCACACAGCGCACGAAAGCTGCCACCACGGTGGTGACAGCTGCCGCCACTTACTCCCTGGAGGCTCTTTCCGAGCCATGCCGGCTTCTTCGCGGACCGCTTCCGCCACAGACGGCGGCGTGTGGCAGCTCGTGCCGCCGCCACTGCTTCAGCCAAGGAACAAAGTGCTGCCTCCCCGCCCCCCGGACGGTGCCGCATTCCATGTTCCTCCTTTGGGGTCTGCAAGCTGTAGGTGACGCTCACAGAAGCAAACGGTCTTTCACCCAGTCCCCCAAGTCAGCTGGCCTCCCAATACCATCCCCTCCCCCCCGTCGCCGTCGCCTCGTTCCCTTCCCCCTCTCTCTCGACACAAAACTGCGGCGGTGCATGCCCGGTACGCTTCTGTGACCGCCGCGTCCGGCACGCCAAAGGAGAGGTGGTCGTCGCGCCAGAAAAACTCTGAATCTAACCACATGAGCAAGCTGGCGCTCAAAACTGTGTTTCTTCTGGCACTTCCCTGTGGAAGCCACCAGGACGGCCACCATTGACAGAGCAGCCGATATTCTGATCGCCTGGCGAAGTTGGTAGGGGGGAGCCTCTTCCAACGGCCCTGTTTGCCCGCGACGAAACGGGGGTCGCGTTGGCTTGGCCTTCCTCAGTAGCGACCCCGGGGCGGGTCAGCACAACTGCAGCAGCGATGCGGGAGGTGATACGTCCCATGAAATCCCCCTCCCCCCCCATGTCAACCCCATGAAGTTGGAACTGTTTCTGGAGCGACCGCTTCTTTTGGACTAAAGTCACAGTCAGCGCTGTGCTTTGAACATCTTTTCGAATGTCACTACAACGAATTATTCTCGTGATGACTGTTTGCCCGTCAAAGATCCAATCCAGTTGCACTCCACAACATTACCATTTTTGCATGCTCCCCACATCCAACACGCACGCAACCTTCGCTACGGGCCTGCTCACGCCAGCCCTCAGTTCGGCACCCAGGTCGCTTCCACGCTGGCGTGTCTCCCCCCCACATGCGAGAGTCACTTGTCTAAACGACGTACGAGAGCAGCCAGAAATTCCGCCGTCATGGCATGTTCGAGACGATCTGCCGCAGCAGCCGCCACAGCGTCCACAGCAGCCTTCGATCGTGCCGCAGTGTCTGTCGCGTGCCGCTCAGCCGCCTATTCTGCGGCCTCCTCGCGAGCCCTCCTTTCGTTCTCGAGGCGCTTCTCTTCCAGCGCCAGTCGCTTCTCCTCCGCCGTGCCCCGGCGACTGTTTGCCGCCAGCTTGTCCTCAGCGCCGCTCTCTATGAGGTCGTGGATGGCCTTTTTCATCTCGTCCTCCTCATCGCCCCTCCTGCGCCGGCGCGGTGCAAAAGAGGACAGTTTTTCCTCGACGGTGCCCTTATCTCCAGCTTCGAACTCAACCTCCCCCTCCCGGCTGTCGTCATCGGCTGCGGCCTCGGGGGCACGACGCGCCGATTGTCTAGATTGCGCTGCACGGCGCACCGCCTCGCCCACGCGGTGTAGCGCGTCGTATATCTTATTGTGCTCCCCCTTCGCGGTTTTTGCCTGGAAGATGCTGTCGGCCATGGCCGACGCTGCCACGCTAAGAATCTCTTCCAGCTCCGTCTGCTCCGCGGAGATCCCTCTCAGGGCGGCTTCGGCCTTGTCCTTCTTCTCAAGTCGCATTACCACCAGCTGGAAGTGGTTCATAATGCTATTTGATTCCGTGTCAAAAGGTCGCCCCGGCTGCTTGTTTAAGAGCGACGCTGCCTTGTCGTACATCTTCTTGCCCTTGCCCCACTCTTCCAGATGAGCGCCCGCCGTCGTCACCGCCTTAACGTCGGCGGTTCTGCCTTTCCGTTGTTGTTCATATTTCTTGGCGATTTCGTGGCGACACCGACACGTCGTGGGTCACCACGAAGTCGCCAAAGGGGTAGAGATGCACGCTTTGCATTTCCGTAATTTCATGAAAAGATTTTTCTTTGCGTTTCCGACACGCCATTGCAGCGTTGCAGGCCGCAGTCGGATCAGTGCTGTGCGCGCAACCATACCTCAGTACCGACGTGATAAAGACAGCTCGGCCTCCGACCCTACTCCCCGCCGTCACACGACAACGCCTCCACCATCTCCCCTTCTTCCTTTTTTTGGTGTTCTGTCTCACAGTCCCGCCCTTCCTCCCCCACCCCCCCCCAACCCATCCCCCCCCAACCCAGATGCGCCCGCAGGCCCGGCCGCGAAGACACCTGCAGCCAGCGCACCCGCGCTGTGACCGACTACCCCGGACCTGTTGAGAGCCCATCTTTGCATGTTTGTAGTCGCGCCGGCGCTCCGAATGGACGTCTCCCCCGCTCCTGCGTGCTCCCCATTTCTGCTTGGACATCGCAGGTATAGAACGACGCGAGTAGGAGGAAAAAACAGTGGAACAGGGACAAATGGGGTGGGGGGGGATGGGTGGGGGAAGGCTGTTGCGAAAGGCACTGGGCCTCCCAAGCAGGGACCGGGCAAAGGCCCAGAGGTGGTGTTATGCTCGGCCCTTGGCTGTCGCGCTGGTTTCGTCCGTCCTGTGACACTCTCGCTGCAGGCGGGTGCACCGTCGACCCTGCGCAGAGGACTGCAACTGGAGGGGGTGGCCAGGGCTTCTTCTCAGGCGCATGCGCGTTCTGGCTCGCCGCTTGGGACGCTTCTGAGCCTCTCATTCGCTTCCACCGGCCGGGTTGAGGTGCTGAGCGAGCCACGTATTCGCGATCTCAACCGTGATCACAGTGCACAGGAAATTGCATAAACCTCGCATATTGCGAGCTGTGGCATGCAACGGTAATATCCGTGAAATTCCATACGTGGCCTGCAATCGTGCATCTCTACAAAGGGGGCACTGCGCAGCGCAGCAGGCGCACCAACGAAGCACCCTGCCATACAACGACACAGCCGCATTGCGCATTAGTCTGCTTGCCATATGTTTTGGTTGATTTGAATTGTATTTTTCATCTAATGGGCGGCACCAAATAGGCGAATGCAATCTGACAAACGCGGCGCCCATCACGCGATCGGCGGTGTGAAGAAGCACACCTGATCACGCGACAGCGCCGGGCACCCTGAGAGATCTGCCTGGGAGAACGGCCGCCCTCCACGCCGCACGCGCGCCACGCATCCGCCCCCAAGGCGCCGAGTCGAAGTGCGCGCGTGGCGCGGCCCCGTCCCCCTCCCTGGCGCTCTTCTCCCGCCTCTCCCGCGCCACGCGCGCCTCCCCCCGAGCGCCCCCCCCCCATCGCTCCGTCGCCCATCACCCACCCCGCCCATCTTGCCCCCCCATCACCCCCCCCCCCGACAATCAAGGCGTGCCCACGCACGGTGGCTGGGCCGGGGGGGGGGGGGGGGGGGGGGGGGGGGGGGGGGGGGGGGGGGGGGGGGGGG
>Ga0115030_1000150_pt1 | contig 25957 bp, 19 predicted proteins | sample SidtaG_4_FD_87174 | JGI IMG/M metagenome (GOLD analysis project Ga0115030, IMG submission 87174) | Marine algal microbial communities from Sidmouth, United Kingdom - Sidmouth_Male1 metaG | ecosystem: Host-associated > Algae > Red algae > Unclassified | place: Sidmouth, United Kingdom | collected... | reverse complement strand
TGAAAACATTAAAAACGGCAACTTAGGTTGTCGTTTTCTTATTTGTATCAAATCCATACTTTTTTAAATAGCTACTACCCCCTAATTTTTTTTTACACCTTGTTAATAACTGATTAATTGTTGCAAAACCAAACTTTAAGATTAAAATTACTCGCTATTTTAACTGATTAAAAAGAGTAATTTTATGTATCAAAAGTTACTTATAAACAAATCAATTCTCGTAAATTTATAGCATCCTATTTTTTAAAATACACCCTTGTTTTACTAGGATGTATCTAAAATTATAGCACTTAATTATTTAACTATAAAGTCTAAATCTATTTCCACATGGAAGACATGATTTTCTACGATCGATTGCAGTTTGCATTTACGATTACATTCCACTACATTTTCCCGCAACTTACCATGGGACTTTCTTTAATTATTATTTTATTTAAAGGATATTATTTAAAAGCGAACAAAGAAATTTACAACGATGCCGCAAAATTTTTTATGAAAATTTTTGCCATCAATTTTACAATGGGAGTAGTTACCGGAATACCTATGGAGTTTCAGTTTGGTACCAACTGGGCTAAGTTTTCTGAATTAACAGGAGGTATCATCGGTCAGACCTTAGCCATGGAAGGAACTTTTTCTTTCTTTTTAGAATCCTCTTTTTTAGCCTTATTTATTTTTGGTGAAAAAATTATGGGTCAAAAACTACATTTTTTAACGGGCTTTTTTGTTTTCTTAGGATCTTGGGCAAGTGGTTATTTAATTTTAGCAACCAATGCTTGGATGCAACACCCTGTTGGATATGAAGTTCTAGAAAACGGAAAATTTGTATTAACTCATTTTTCTCAATTATTTAGCAATCCTTGGTTATTACCCGCTTTTTTACACAATCAAATGGCATCTTTGGTTACTTCAGCTTTTGTAGTAGCTAGTATTGGAGCTTTTTATTTGTTAATTAAAAAACATGAAGAATACGGAAAATTATTTGTAAAAACTGGAGTTATTGTTGGCTTAATTTCTAGTCTTTTAGTAGCTTTTCCTACAGGCGATTTAAACGCAAAAAATGTAGCCAAATATCAACCCGCGGCTTTTGCTGCTATGGAAGGTATTTTTGAAACCGAACATGCAGGTGCAGAAATTGTATTGATTGGACAGCCAAACATGGTAGAGAAAAAGCTAGACAACAAAATAGCGGTTCCTAACATTTTAAGTTTTTTAACTTACCAAGAATGGGATAAACAAATTCCTGGAATGGACCAGTTTAAAAAAGAAGAATTACCAGACAACATTCCTGCTTTGTATTACTCTTATCATATTATGGTAGGATTGGGAACCATTTTTATTGGAATTATGTTTCTGTCAGCACTTTTCTTGTATCTAAAAAAACTATATAGTTTTAAACCTTTGTTATGGACCTTGTTCTTTTTAGTTCCTTTTCCGTTTATTGCCAATATTACAGGTTGGTATGTAGCAGAATTGGGTAGACAGCCTTACTTGGTGTATGGTTTACTAAGAACTAGCCAAGGAATATCTCCTACCGTATCCTCAGGAAATACTTTATTTACCTTATTAGGTTTTGTAGCCTTATACATGCTTTTAGGAATCTTATTTTTAGTCTTGGTAGGAAAAACCATTTACCACGGACCTCAACATCAAAAACATTAAACTATGGAAATCTTTTGGTTTGTTATTATAGCAGTCTTTTTAGCCCTCTTTTTTATTTTAGATGGTTACGATTTTGGAACAGGAATTATTCATTTATTTTTTGCCAAAACAGACAAGGATAAAGAAGTTATCTCTAAAGCTGCTGGACTTTTTTGGGATTCTAATGAAGTTTGGTTAGTGGCTGCTGGTGGTTTAATTTTTATGGCATTTCCAACGCTATACGCATCTGCCTTTAGTGGTTTTTATTTGCCTTTAATTATTATACTTTGGTTAATTATTTTTAGAGCTTTAGGACTAGAGTTAAGAGGGCAAATCAATCATCCTATATGGAAAACCATTTGGGACAAATCTTTTGGTGTGTCTAGCTTGCTATTGGCTTTGTTTTTTGGAATTGCTTTAGGAAACGTTGCCAGAGGGGTAAATTTAGGGGGAGTAGAAAACGGTGTTTCTACATACGAGGCTCACTACTTTTTTTTACCGCTGTGGGATAGTAGCTTTAGTCCCTCTACTACACACCCTGGAGTTATTGATTGGTTTACCATTGTTATTGGTATTATTGCTGTAGTTACTTTAGCAATTCATGGTGCCAATTGGATTATTTTAAAAACAAACGCAAGCATTAACAAGCAGTTAAAAAATGTAATTTTTAAATTAAACGTAACTTTAGCTATTCTAACTGTTTTTTCTATAAGTATTTGGCATTTAGTAGAACCTCATCCACTAGAAAATTATTTAAAATATCCGCTTTTTTTAATTTTTCCTCTCATTTATTTTGTAGGATTAACAGGAATGTTCTTTATTAAAAAGTTAAAAAAAGAAATACATGGATTTATTTTTTCTAGCTTAATTATTACAGGAGGTGTTACCTCTACCCTAGCTACTATGTTTCCGGTTTTACTACCTTCTACAAACAAAATAAATCCTTCTTTAACCATATACAATACAGCAACTAGTCAATACGGAATGTCTGTAGCTATTCCATGGATGGTAATTGGAATAGCTTTAATTATAGCTTATTTTATAATTCAGAAAAAACTAAACAAAGGTAAAATTGATGACAGAGAATACGGACACTAAAAAGTTATGACACACACTTTACTTTCTTTAGTAAGCATTTTGATAGGAATTTTAGGAGCTATTTTTTTAGGTTTTCTAAAACCTAAATACACACTAGGCATTACCTCAAATGTTATTAGCGGAGTTTTTGCTAGCATTTTTGTCATCAAAAGTTTTGGACGGTTGGGTTTTACCCCCAATCACATTATTACCCATTCTCAAATAAACTATGGATTATTAATTTTAAATCTTACTATTTCCTTTACTGCAGGAGTGTTAGGGTTAATAGTTATAAGTACTCTTAAAAACAAATTACCCAATTAAATATTGGGTAATTTACTTATATACTATTTATTATTATTTTTAAAATTGGTTATTTATGTAAGCTTAAATTGCACCTGTCTCTTTACTAAAAGTTGCATTTTAATTTTAAGTACTAAAAAACTAATGTTTTAGTACATTTTGTATTCAAACAATCCCTCAAAAAAATTACTGATTGATAAATTTTGTTGTTTTGGTTCGGCAAACATAAATAAATTAGAATCAGTTCCATTTTAAAAAAACACACAGTCTTTTACAAACCATGTTTATACATATATAAAAAAAGAGATTGAATAATATTCAATCTCTTTTTAAAGGTTCACTAATTTTTTTAGTGATTAAAAGTAGTTGTAGCTCTATTTTTTAGATTTTGACAAATCTGAAACTCTTATTTTTTTATTTTCTTTAGCTATTCTTTCTTTCTGTTTTCCATTTAACCCTTGCTTGTAAAAAAAGGCTGGTTTTAAATAAACGTGGTTTTTTTTCATCCAAGGATCGTTTATATCCTGACTTAAATCACAATCAAAACGAGTTAAAACAGCATGATTGGTTTTCCAACCTGTTACTGATATAAAATGTGAAATTCCCCAAGTAATTCCTCTTCCATCTTTTGTGTTTGTAAACGCATCTGGAATAAAAGGCCCTGCTGCATCTGGTAAAAACTCTGTAATAGATGCTATTTCAAAATTTACTCCGTCTTTTGCGTATTGAATGGTGTTATGCTCGTTTCCATCTCTAATTACTAGAGCTGCTATTCCCTCTTTAAAAGGAAACATTGTGGTTTCATGACCCGAACTCATTACTGGATTTAAAGGATGTTTTGTAAAAGGACCCAAAGGATTATCTGCCATCGCCAAACCTTGCATTCTTATCAAATTGGGCTGACCGTTGGCATCTGATTTATAATAAATATAAATTTTTCCATCATGCACCAATGGGTACGGGTCATGTATAGAGTATTGATCCCACTCTCCTGGTTTTCCGTTAGGAATTACAACTTGATTATGATGCGTCCAAGGTCCATCAGGTGAATCCGCATAAGAAACTGCCACCGGACAATCATCTCCACGCTTCCCGCTAGCTTCCATAAAACCTTGATAATACAAATAATATTTACCCTTCCATTCTAAAATATCTGTAGTAGTTACAGACCTCCATCCGGCTTGTGGTTTTGCTGGTCTCTTTATAGCTACACCTTGTTCTTCCCATGTAAATCCATCTTTAGAGGTAGCATACCAAATTTCACACAAATCCCAATCAGCAGAAGGAATTACGTCCGTTGCTAAATGTGCATTTTTACCTCCAATTGGAGGAGTTTTGGTATTTCTATAAGTATACCAAACATAATACTTTCCGTTTTTAAATATCACTTTAGAGGGATCTCTTCTTGAAACCGTACCATCGTGACCACTGTAGTCAAAACCTTTTAACTCTGTATACTTAAACTGTGAGTACAACTCATTATCTTGTGGAGTTGCACCATACACATCGTAACTTCTTTGCATAGAAGTACTCATGAGTCTATTTGGTTTTTCTTTAGGTAACTTAAACGGAAACGCAGCTTTGATGTTGGTGCTATTTGTAGATTTTTGAGCAGTACAAGAAGTAAATAGCAAAGTTCCTAAAAATAACAAACCACACACGGTTGTTGTTTTAATTTTCATCTTTTGATTTATTTAAAATTTTATTGTGATTATCCAATAAAAATGGATTTATATTTAATACAACACTTTTAAAAGTGATGCAAATTTAATTTAATTAACAATTTATTACTAACAAATACCTTATTTTCTTAAAAACATTGCATTTATAATTTGAATTTAAAACCTATAGATAATTATTCTATTTAACATAAGCCTTGCTTCTTTCTTTTTAAAACAACACCATTCTATAAAATTAAGATAAAAACTCATTTCTTCTTATACACACAAAAAGTTATCTAAAACTAAGTTTTAGATAACTTTTTGTGTGTATAAGATATGTAAATTTACGTAGCCTAAAAACAATTACTTGATAATTATTTTTTTTATGTTAACCTTTCCATCTAATTCTGATATATATTTTATAAAATACAATCCAGGAATAACATTTGTAATATCTACTTGTAATGTTGTATTTTTTATCACTTTTAAAGATTTAACAACAACTCCATTTAAATCTATTATATACACTTTGTAATCACTTTTATTTGTGGTTATATTCACAAAGTTATGTGCTAATGTTGGTGAAATATCAAACTTATTTTCAATTATAAATTCTTCACTTATTGTTGTTTGTTGTGCTGCTGTACGCCCCGTACGTGTACTCACAAATTTCCACTGTGTAAAATGCCCTCTTAATGATGTTGGCACCAACTGCATTGCATAATTATTTCCTGTATTAGCATCTAAATCATCGTAGCCAATGGGTCTAAAATATTTACCCGTTGAACTATTTTTAAGATAAAAATATCCATCTCCAGCATTCTCTTTGGTCCATTGTGTACCCCATCTTGGAGTATCTACCTGTCTTAATTCTGCATTATTCCAACTACCTACAGGTTCAATGTATCTACCTGTAGCGTGATTTCTTAAGTGAAAACGTCCACTTCCAGCATCTACCATAGTCCATCTTGTGTACCCACCTCTCCAAGAGTTAGGTGCTTGTGAAATTTTACTGTTAGAACCGTCAGATTGGGGTCTAATTAATTTACCAGTAGCTCTATTTTCAAGAAAAAAAGTTTCTCCAATACTCAGATCAGTACCAGAGTCGTTTACTAACTTCCAGGTTCTAACCCAGTCATATCTTGTTGTTCTCTCTGTCCATGTTCCATTTTTTAATTTAAAATCTCCTGCAGAAGAAATAGGATTCCAATCATAAGTTTCCATTGCCATGGTGATAAACATATCTATATCATAAGGTCTAGGTGGTGTAATAGAGTAAATATATTGGCCATCTAAAAAAAAGTGAACCTTTGTAGGAGACTCTATATAACATCCATAAACAAAATAACGACTAGAATTTTTCTCAGAAATATTAAGAGCACCTTGAAGTTGTATCGTTTTAAATTCACTAGGATGACATGGTGTTTTAAAATCAAACATATTACTATGCATAATTTTATCCCATCCTATAGCGTAAGGTTTTGTCATACTATTGGTAGCTCCTACACACTCTTGTATATCTAGTTCTAAATTTTTACCACAACTAATCCTAGGTTTTAACCAAAACGTAGATGACATTTCAGTAGCATTGGCTTTCATTTTACACTCAAAATAATGCCCTACTCCTGCCGAAGCATAAGATCTTATAATCCCACCTTTATAGTTAAACTTTTTTCCCTCTACATATTTAGGACTATTATATTTTTTAACTTCACAACACAAGGTACCTTCAGAGGTATAAAAAGAATCTGCTTCAAAAAGTCCAGGTGGTCTACCAATCCAAGTCCATCCATTTCCTTTAGGGTTTGTATGCCATTTTGAAAAATCTAAACTTCCATTAAATTCATCAGACATATTTTCAACTTTTTCCCATTTCATATTCCATGGCTTCTTGTCTTGACCACTGTTAAGAGTTGGACCACTTTGAGCATTTGTTAAAAAAACAAACATAAATGCTGTAAATAAAATTAATTTATCAATTTTTATCATCATTAATTGCGTTTAGCTTAGTTGAATACAAGGTTACGCAAATTATACTCAATAAAAATATATTTAATTAAAAAAATATCAATTACTTAAATATTCATTTATAAAAAACATATTTAATTAAATAATTCGTAATTATAAAACTTAAAACAATGACATATATACCCGCTTACTTTATTAAAGACCAACTATTTTACTATAAAATAATTTCTAATAAAAAACTGTAATCAGTACGTTAGGGAGATGAATCCTTTTTGATAAAAAACAAGAGCTCTTCTTGATTTAGAGAAATAAATGCTTTCTCAGAAAAATGTTAATATTGATTTTCTATTCATAATAGAAAGTTGGTTATTTATGTAAAATAACAGCATAAAATACAAGATGTAATTCACATTAATTATTTACTATTAAGCCATTATATTTATAGCTGTATTAATTAATACAGCTATAAATTCATATTGTAGCCACCCTAAGTTTTTTACAACAATGTTACTTTTAAAACAAATGCTTATAGTAACAATCCGTTAACATTTTAAAGGCTTTAAAAACAATCAAATCAAAAAAAAATAAAAACAGAATTAATGTTTTGAGAAAGAGTAATTTTCTAAACAAAAGCTTCTGTAATAATTCCTTAATGCAAAGAGTGGTTTAATCGGTGAAATTCTTAAATTTGAGCTTTTAAGTTAAATTTGAACAAACTTCATTGATAATGATATTATTCTTTCAAAAAAATACAACTGTTTTTGCAGTACAAACATCCGCTTTAAGCGATGAAAACATTCAGAAATTAGAATGGTTATTTGGAAACGCTAAACAAATAAATTCTGAAGCTTTAAACGGTTTTTTTATTGGACCACGTAAAGAAATGATTACTCCTTGGAGTACCAATGCGGTAGAAATTACTCAAAACATGAGTATTTCTAGTATTGAAAGAATAGAAGAGTTTACACAAGTAAACACCCAAGATACTCCTATTGATCCAATGTTACAGAAAATGTACAAAGGACTAAATCAAGAAACCTACACTATTAATGCAAAGCCACTTCCTATTTTAGAGATAGAAAACATTAGAGCTTTTGATGAGCAAGAGGGATTGTCTTTAAGTGATGATGAGATCACCTACTTAGAAGATATGTCTACACGTATTGGACGTAAATTAACAGATTCTGAGGTGTTTGGTTTTTCACAAATTAACTCAGAACACTGTCGCCACAAAATATTTAACGGAACTTTTGTTATTGATGGAGAAGAAAAAGAGACTTCTTTATTTAAAATGATTCGTAAAACCTCTAGCGAACACCCTGGGGGAATTGTATCTGCTTATAAAGACAATGTTGCCTTTGTAAAAGGACCAAAAGTAGAACAGTTTGCTCCTAAAACAGCAGACAAACCCGATTTTTACGAAACTAAAGAATATCAATCTGTAATTTCTTTAAAAGCAGAAACACACAACTTCCCTACTACTGTAGAGCCTTTTAATGGTGCTGCTACAGGTGCGGGAGGAGAAATTAGAGATCGTTTGGCAGGAGGTAAAGGTTCTTTGCCTTTGGCAGGAACAGCGGTTTATATGACATCGTACTCAAGACTAGAAGAAAATAGACCTTGGGAAAATATTGAAGAAAGAAAATGGTTGTACCAAACGCCAATGGATATTTTAATCAAAGCTTCTAATGGAGCTTCTGATTTTGGAAACAAATTTGGTCAACCTTTAATCTCAGGTTCTTTATTAACCTTTGAGCACGAAGAATTGAATAAAAACTTATCTGATGCAGATTTAAGAACTTTAGGGTTTGACAAAGTAATTATGCAAGCTGGTGGAGTGGGTTACGGTAAGGCGGAACAAGCTTTAAAAGACGAACCCAAAGCTGGAGATAAAATTGTAATCTTAGGAGGGGACAATTACAGAATTGGTATGGGAGGTGCTGCGGTATCTTCTGCAGATACAGGAGCTATGGATTCTGGTATTGAATTAAATGCTGTGCAGCGTTCTAACCCAGAAATGCAAAAACGTGCTGCTAATGCCATTCGTGGTATGGTAGAAAACGATATCAACCCAATTGTTTCTATTCACGATCACGGTGCTGGTGGACACATGAATTGCTTATCTGAATTGGTAGAAGAAACAGGTGGTTTAATTGATACCGATAAATTACCAATAGGAGATCCTACCCTATCCGCAAAAGAAACGATTGGAAACGAATCTCAAGAGAGAATGGGATTGGTGATTAACCAAAAAGATATTGATTATTTAGAGCGTGTTGCTGCTCGTGAACGTTCGCCAATGTACACCGTAGGTGAAGTTACAGACAACAACCGTTTTACCTTTAAATCTGCCACTACAGGTGCTGCACCTATGGATTTAGATTTAAACGATATGTTTGGTTCTTCTCCAAAAACTGTTTTAAATGACAAAACTACGACTAGAAATTACGAAGAAGTAACGTATAGTAATAATGATATTTCTAAAAACCTAGAAACTGTATTGCAGTTAGAAGCAGTGGCTTGTAAAGATTGGTTAACCAATAAAGTAGACCGTTGTGTGGGTGGGAAAGTTGCCAAACAACAATGTACAGGTCCTTTGCAATTGCCATTAAACGATGTTGCGGTAATGGCTTTGGATTACAACGGAAAAGAAGGAATTGCAACCTCTATTGGTCATGCTCCTATTGCTGCATTGATTGATGAAGCGGCAGGTTCTCGTAATGCTATTGCAGAATGTTTAACCAACTTGGTATGGGCTCCTTTAGAAGAGAAATTAACATCAGTTTCGTTATCTGCAAACTGGATGTGGCCTTGTAAAAACAAAGGAGAAGATACTCGTTTGTTCAACGCTGTAAAAGCGGTTTCAGATTTTGCTATCGATTTAGGAATCAACATTCCAACCGGAAAGGATTCTTTATCTATGAAACAAAAATACCCTAACAAAGATGTAATTGCTCCAGGTACGGTAATTATTTCGGGAGTAGGACACTGTAATGATCTTAAAAAAGTAGTAGAGCCTGTTTTCTCTAAGAAACAAGGCAATGCTATTTATTATATCGATTTTTCTTCTGATACATTTAAATTAGGAGGTTCTTCTTTTGCACAAGCTGTAAATAAAATTGGAACGGAAACTCCAGATATTAAAGATGCTGCTAAATTTAAAGTAGCGTTTAACACAGTTCAAACTTTAATAGAAAAAGGATTGTTAACTGCTGGGCACGATATTTCTGCTGGTGGATTGATGACTACCTTATTAGAAATGTGTTTTGCTAGTATAGATTTAGGAGCTACTATTGATGTAACTGCTTTAGGAGAAATAGATACTACAAAAGTATTGTTTGCAGAAAATGCAGGAGTGGTAGTACAAGCTACCAAAACCACAGAGGTAGAAGCTATTTTAGCAGCTGCAGGCGTAAGATTTTTTAAAATTGGTACCGCTATAGAAGGAAACCGTTTAAACATAATTAATGGAGACTACAAAAACGCTTTTGATGTTGCTAACTTAAGAGACGTTTGGTACAAAACATCTTATTTATTAGACAAACAACAATCTGGAGAAGCAAAAGCTACGGAAAGATTTGACAATTATAAAAAACAAGCTTTAGATTTTACATTCCCTTCTCAATTTACAGGAAAGTTACCTAAAATAGCAGCAGGAAAAAAGCCCGTAGCTGCGGTATTGCGCGAAAAAGGATCTAACTCAGAACGAGAAATGGCAAACGCATTGTATTTGGCTGGTTTTGATGTAAAAGATGTGCACATGACCGATTTAATTACAGGCCGTGAAACCCTAGAAGATGTAAACTTTTTAGCAGCCGTTGGAGGATTCTCTAACTCAGATGTATTAGGTTCTGCCAAAGGTTGGGCAGGTGCTTTTTTATACAACCCGAAGGCAAAAGCTGCTCTAGACAATTTTTACGCTCGCAAAGACACGTTGTCTTTAGGAATTTGTAACGGATGTCAGTTGTTAATAGAGTTAGGATTAATTAACCCAGAACATGCAGAAAAGCCTGTGATGGAACACAACGATTCTCATAAACACGAATCTAGTTTTACATCTGTTTCTATTCAAGAAAACAACTCTGTAATGCTAAAAAGCTTGGCAGGAAGTACATTAGGGGTTTGGATTTCTCATGGAGAAGGAAAATTTAACTTACCGTACGAGGAAAGTAAATACAACTTAGTAGCTAAGTATGGTTTTGAAGGATATCCAGCCAATCCAAACGGATCTAGCTACAATACAGCCATGATGACTTCTGAAGATGGTCGTCATTTGGTAATGATGCCACACATAGAACGTTCTATTTTTCAATGGAACTGGGCAAATTATCCAAATGATAGAAACGACGAGGTTTCTCCTTGGTTAGAGGCTTTTGTAAATGCTAAAAATTGGTTAACAAAATAAATTATTGGTACTTAGTCTTTTTAATTCTATAAAAAACTCCCTCAAGAAATTTTCTTGAGGGAGTTTTTTATAGAATCGTTTATGTAATTCAAACCCTAGGTAAATTCTAACTTGATAGTATGGCTTGCTTTGTATACAATAGTTAAACTATTTCTTCTGTAACTCTTACACGTAATCCCTTTTGGGTTGCTATAATACTTTTGGTAGAATTAATTATTTTAACTACAAAATTACTTTAAAAAAGGCAATCTTTAAAAAAGCAGGGCGTATGTATTACTTTATTTTTTTAGGATTTAGGAATCAATAATTTAAAATATTTATTTTCATGTAAATTTTCAAAATGCTTTTCGTGTAGTAGCTCGTCCTCTAGTGTATCCGATAATTCTAGTGCCTTTTTTATATCCTTTAAAGCTTCTGTTTGTTTGTCTAGTTTAGAGTAAGAACAAGCTCGTTGCCAATATGCCAAAGAGTATTCGTTATCTAGCTCAATAGCGTGGTTTGAAAGGTTTAATGCCCAACGCACCTCCCCTATCTCTAGTAAAGCATCCGCCTTGTAAGTCATAGCTTCAATGTCATCAGGTTTTATGTTTAAAATTTCATCGTATACAGATATTTTATCCTCTTCACTTTTTTCCAACCCTACACGCATCCACAAGGAGTGAATTGAATTTGTGTCTGTTATATTTTTTTGAGTTTCTATAATTACTTTAGAGCGCGCTGTCATTTTAACCTCAATTTGTTGTAATCTATTTTCATAGTCAGATGTAAGTGTTTGTATTTTCTTAGCCATATCAATTTTTAAACTCTTTTTAATATCGTTTAAAGATCTCCAACCTAAAAGAACTAATAAAGATGCGGCAGCAGTTATAATATAAAAAATATTGTTTACCGTGCTTGTAGTATAATTAATAGCTCTGTCTGTAGATTCTAGCTTTGCTTCTGTAATTTGTTTTGTTACTTGTTCTTTTAAGCTTTGATTTTCTTGTCTTAAACTTTTTATTTCGTCTAAAATATACCTCTCTATAAGCGGCTTATACAATGGCTCTTTAATAGATTTTTGTACATCAGTACCCTGAGAATATATGATTATTGGAATAATAAGCAATAGCATTGCTAAGAATTGTTTTACCATGTAAATATTTAATTATTTAAAATTTTAATTTCTTGCAAAGTTTGCAATAATATAGATACAAACAATGTTTTTAATGTTTAATCTTTATTGCTTAAATCTAAACTTTAAAGAACCGTATTTTAAAATTTTCACTAAAATATTAAGGCTTTATAAAATATTTTTTACTTATACATTACCCACTTTACCTAAAAAAGCACTGAGGTTTTCTCAATGCTTTTTTACATAAAGTATATGTGTTTTTTTTAGTGTAAATACTCAAACACTTTTACAGAAGCCAAACTTACTTCTAATTTTGTTTTTTGAGTTTCTAAAATAGATTTTGTGCTCTTGGGTAGTGTAATTTCGCTTAATACAGCGTTGTATTCTTCTATAGATGCTTTTTCTCCTCTAATAGCTTCTTCTAAAATAGCTTCGTCATTGTTGCTAGACAATGCTGCTTTTAAATCCATCCATGCTCTATGAATGTCTCCCAATAAGCTTCCGTTCTTGTCATATTCTTGATTGATTGAGACTATTTCTAACTTTAATTCTTCTACAAAGACTTTTCTTTCTGCTGCTCTTTGGGTAAAAAACTTTTTTAGCTCTGAATTTTCTATGTTTTCAGCAGCATTTTTATACCCTTTTTCTGCATCGTAATTTTTTTCTAATAACAAATTTAATTTTGTTCCTACTGTATCTGTGTAAGTTTTCATGTGTATATATTTTAAATGTTAATTCTTATACAAAGATACAGAGAGAGTGTGTTGTTTGTAACAACACCCATCAACAGTAAGGTTGATAGATATCATTGTTTACTTTTTAGAGAAGTATGTATAAATTGACTATTTTTTAGTTGTTTTGTAGAGAAATAAGAATGTTTTGTGTAAAGTTTTATTTGTCTGCAACAAATACATCAAAACTAAATTGTAAATAAAATAGGGCAATTTAATTTATAACCTAAACCGAATTTTTACTTAGAAAATGATGTTATTTATTAACGCAATAGCTATTGTAGTTATTGATATTTATTTTTTAATAAAAGTAACATTACCAAATTTTACAATAATTTAACGTTCTTTTTCTAAATTAATTGTACCTAAATAATGTTGTTATAAAAAAGTTAAATAATTAACTATCTAAAAATCTTTAGAAATTTTTTGTAAAGCTTTTTCGTTTAAAATTGTAATAGACTTTCCTTGTAAACTTATATAACCTTCTTTTTTAAAACTCGATAATATTCTGATGGCAGACTCCGTTGCAGTTCCCACAGCACTTGCTATTTCTTTTCTACTTAACTGAATTAATATTTCATTCTTTCCATTAGCTCCGTAAGTATCTTTTAAAAATAAAATCAAATCTGCCATACGTTGGTAAACTGTATTGGTAGAAATATTGGTAAGTGTACTAGTAGCTTCCTTTAAATCACTACACACGGTTTTAAACATTTTGTTAGCAAACTTTGGATTTTCTTCTAAAGGCTTTGCTATTAATTCTTGGGGTACGTAACAGGCAATAACATCGTTTAAAGCTGTAGTTGTAATAGTACTAGCTTCTTTTGTTATAGCAGAATGATATCCTATTAAATCTCCTTTTTTGCTAAATTTAACAATTTGCTCTTTTCCATTAGCATTTAATTGAGAAAGCTTACACACTCCATCTTTAATACAATATACTCCAGTTGCAAATTTTCCTTCATTAAAAATAACATCTCCTTTTTTAAAAATATGTACGTCTTTAGAGTTAGAAATTGAAGTTAGCTCTTCTTTACTTAAAGCACTTAAATTATTAAATTGTTTAATTAAGCACTGTTCACACCTACTCATAATTTTATAATTACAATTTTTAATACTTACAAAAATAAGAAACTAATTATGATAATAATCATTTTAACAGATTATATAAAGTCTCATTTTTGACATTGTAATTTTAGATAAAATTGAATGAACACTAAAAAATGTTATCATTGTGGAGATATAGCTCAAGAAAATATTGTGGTCTATGATGACAAACAATTTTGTTGTAATGGTTGTAAAATTGTTTATGAAATTTTTAAAGATAATGATTTAACAGCCTTTTACGATTTTGAAAAAAACGCTGGATCAACACCTATAAAATCGACAAATAAATACAGTTTTTTAAATAATACTTCTGTTGTTAGTAGCTTGTTAGATTTTCAGGAAGATGGACTTGAAATTGTTACACTTCACATTCCTAAAATACATTGTAGCTCTTGTGTTTGGGTGTTAGAGCATCTTCAAAAACTACATACAAGTATTGTAAACTCTCGAGTTCATTTTTCTAAAAAAACAGTTCAAATCACCTATAAAACCGCTAACTTATCTTTAATTCAATTGGTAAATTTACTAGCTAATATTGGATACGAACCTTATATTAGTTTAGAAAATGGTGAGAAAAAAAAAGCTAAAAACAAACAACATATATACAAGTTAACAGTTGCGGGCTTTGCGTTTGGAAATACAATGTTTTTGTCCTTTCCTGACTACTTTAATCAACCCGATATTTGGTTGGCTCATTACCAACCTCTTTTTAGACTTTTGATGTTTTTGTTTTCACTTCCTGTTGTTTTTTATGCTGCAAACGACTATTTTATTTCTGCCTACAAAGGTTTGCGTAAAAATATTCTAAATATAGATGTACCTATTAGTATTGGTGTTTTTGTTCTTTTTTTTAGAAGTAGTTATGAGTTTTTTACCCACACAGGTCAAGGATATTTTGATAGTTTATCTGGACTTATTTTCTTTTTATTATTAGGTAAACTGTTTCAACAAAAAACATACGATTTTTTATCATTTGAAAGAGACTTTAAATCGTACTTTCCTATTGCTGTTACCAAATCTATCAATAACACAGAGTTAATTGTTCCTGTAAACGAAATTAAAGTTGATGACATTCTTATTATTCGTAATGAAGAGGTAATTCCTATGGATGGAGAAATTGTAAACGGAACACCTTTGCTAGATTATAGTTTTGTTACTGGTGAGGCTAATTTAATTCACAAAAAAATAGGCGATAAAGTTTTTGCAGGTGCAAAACAACAAGGAACCTCTATTTATGTAAAAGCAACAAAAACAGTAAACCAAAGTTACTTAACCAAACTATGGAGTCAAAATTCTTATCAAAAAACCTCCAAACTACATACTGTTACAGATGCAATAAGTCAGTATTTTACATTAGGGTTGTTATTTATTACTTTATGTGCTGCTATTTATTGGTTTTGGGTAGATAAAACACAAGTAATGAATGTGGTTACATCTATTTTAATTGTTGCTTGTCCCTGTGCTTTAGCCTTATCTGCTCCTTTTACTTTTGGTAATGTATTACGCATATTAGGCAAACAAGGGTTTTACCTAAAAAATAGTGGTGTAATAGAAAATATTGCTAATGTAAACACCATATTTTTTGATAAAACCGGAACTCTAACCACTCGCAATAAACAAAAATTTTTATATAAAGGAACTCCCCTAACCTATCAAGAAATTTCTATGATAAAGTCTTTAGTTAAAAACTCTAACCATCCTTTAAGTAGGACTTTGTTTAAAAATTTAAGAGGAGACAATTTAAAAATTAACTCTTTTAAAGAGATAGAAGGACAAGGTATTGAGGGAGTATTTGGCAATAATATTCTAAAAATTGGTTCTGCAAAATTTACAAACACAAATAACCTAGATATAGAAACAGAAAGCAGAGTATATATATCCCTAAACAACCTACCAAAAGGCTATTATAGTTTTGGAAGCCAATACAGATTAGGAATTTTTGATGTGTTAAAAAAACTGTCTAAAAAAAACAGAATTAATATTCTTTCTGGAGACAACAATGCCTCTCAAGAATTTTTAAAAAAACAATCTTCAGAAATCACCAATTTCTATTTTCAGCAATCTCCTCAAGACAAACTAAATCACATTAAAAAATGTCAAGAAAACAATCAGTATGTAATGATGGTAGGAGATGGTTTAAACGATGCTGGTGCTTTGCTACAGTCTGAGGTAGGAATTGCTGTAGCAGAAGACATAAATGTTTTTTCACCAGCTAGTGATGCTATTATTGATGCTTCTAAACTAGAAATATTACCTCTCTTTTTTAAATTGTGTACTTCTAGTATTTTAATTGTAAAAATTAGTTTTACTCTTTCTATTTTATACAATTTAACAGGTTTATACTTTGCTGCCTTAGGCTTATTAACCCCTTTAATAGCTGCTATTTTAATGCCTTTAAGCTCTATATCTATTGTTTTATTTGTAACCATTGCAACTAATTTAACATCTAAGCACTTATTTGGTAAAGTATGATATTAATCATTTTTTACACTAGCCTATCCCAATACTTTTGTTAAAACATTAAGAATTATGAGTGTTATATACATATTGATTTGTGTAAGTCTTTGCGTTGCTGTCCTTTTCTTATTTATTTTTTTTATTGCTGTTAAAAATGGACAATTTGAAGATCAAGACACACCAGCTATACGAATTCTTTTTAATGATACACTAGATAAAAACTAAACTATAAAAGATAGATTATTTATGGAAAAAGAACAATTTTATTATGATAACAAAGTTGTAAAAAAGTTTGTGTATGCAACTATGCTTTGGGGACTTATAGGAATGTCCGTAGGACTCTTATTAGCCTTTATGTTTATGTTTCCAGAACTTACTCAAGGCATTTCTTGGTTAAGCTTTGGTAGACTTAGACCCTTGCATACAAATGCAGTTATTTTTGCCTTTGTAGGAAATGCCATTTTTGCTGGTGTTTATTATTCTTTGCAACGATTGTTAAAAGCAAGAATGTTTAACGATTTACTTAGTAACATCAACTTTTGGGGATGGCAAGCCATTATTGTAGCTGCGGCTATTACCTTACCGTTGGGATACTCTACAAGTAAAGAATATGCTGAGTTAGAGTGGCCTATTGATATTGCTATTGCATTAATTTGGGTAGTTTTTGGTATTAACATGATTGGTACTATTTTAAAAAGAAGAGAACGTCATATGTACGTGGCTATTTGGTTCTACTTAGGAACATTTGTAACCGTAGCTGTTTTACATATTTTTAATAGTTTAGCACTGCCTGTTTCTTTTATGAAAAGTTATTCTGTATATGCAGGTGTTCAAGATGCCTTGGTACAATGGTGGTACGGACACAATGCTGTAGCTTTTTTCTTAACCACTCCGTTTTTAGGATTGATGTATTACTATGTTCCTAAAGCCGCTAATAGACCCGTGTATTCTTATAGATTGTCTATTGTGCACTTTTGGTCTTTAATTTTTATCTACATATGGGCTGGACCTCACCACTTGCTATATACTGCCTTACCGGGTTGGGCTCAAAATTTAGGTGTTGCCTTTTCTATTATGCTAATTGCACCTTCTTGGGGAGGTATGATTAATGGACTACTAACCCTTAGAGGAGCTTGGGATAAAGTAAGAACCGATCCTGTTTTAAAATTTATGGTAGTTGCCATTACAGGTTATGGAATGGCAACGTTTGAAGGACCTATGTTGTCTTTAAAAAGTATCAATGCTATTGCACACTTTTCTGACTGGATTATTGCTCACGTGCATGTAGGTGCTTTAGCTTGGAATGGGTTTATGACTTTTGGAATGATTTACTGGTTAATTCCTGTATTGTTTAAAACCAAATTACACTCTACTAAAATGGCTAATATTCACTTTTGGTTAGGTACACTAGGTATTATTCTATATGCATTCCCTATGTATATTGCGGGGTTTGTGCAAGCATCTATGTGGAAACAATTTAACCCAGATGGAACTTTAGTCTATGGTAACTTTTTAGAAACAGTTACGCAAATTATACCTATGTACTGGATGCGTGCCATTGGAGGAACTATGTACATTGCTGGTGCAATTGTAATGCTATTTAATATGGTTGCAACTATTAAAAAAGGATCTGATGTAGAGGATACTTTAGCCGAATCTGCTCCTTTGCAAACAATTAAAAAAGGAAGATTAACAGGAGAAACTTGGCATCAACAATTAGAAAGAAGACCTGTCCAGTTAACCATTTTTGCAACCATTGCTATTTTAATTGGTGGAATTATTCAAATTGTTCCTACTATAATGGTAAAATCTAATATTCCTACAATTAGTAGTATTAAGCCATACACACCTTTAGAATTAGAAGGTAGAGATTTATATATACGTGAAGGATGTGTTGGATGTCACTCTCAAATGGTTAGACCTTTCCGTTCAGAAGTAGAACGCTATGGAGAATACTCTAAAGCTGGAGAATTTGTGTACGACCATCCATTTTTATGGGGATCTAAACGTACTGGACCTGATTTACACAGAATTGGTATGAAATACTCAGACAGTTGGCATTTTAATCATATGATAGATCCTCAAAGCACATCTCCTAGTTCTATTATGCCTCCATATGCTTGGCTTCTTAAAAACACACTTGACAAAAGTAAAACATCAAGTAAACTAAAAACCATGGTAAGCTTAGGTGTACCCTATACAGAGTACGAAATTGACAATGCCGCTAAAAGTATGAGAGCACAAGCAGACAGAATTGCTAAAAATCTAAACCAAGACCCTTCTTTTGTAGAAAGTTATAAAAACGCTAAAGCAGATGCAAAAGCTAAAGGAGAAACTTTTATCCCTATTCAGGAAAGAGAGATTGTAGCATTAATTGCGTATTTACAAAGATTAGGAACGGATATTAAAACCAAATAAAATGTTAAAATTTATAAAAAATCACATGGTTACGATTGAAGGGATTGAGATTTACCCCCTAATTTCTTTAACAATATTCTTTGCTTTTTTCACCCTTCTTTTTTTATGGGTTTTTAAAGCTAAAAAAGAGTATTTAAACAAAGTAAGTAATCTTCCATTTGACTAAAATTTAAGACTATGAATCATAAAAACAAACAAATAACAGCCTTTGTAATTGTAAGTATAATTGTTATACTTGGGCTTGAATGGCTTATGCCTTCTGAGAAAGGTTACAGTTCTTTATTTGCATTAAAAATAACCTTATATCTTATTTTTTTAGGATTGTTTTTAAGTGCTAGATATGTAACTAAAAAGATAACAAACTTATATTTATCCTTGTCTTCTGCTACAGAAAAAGAAGCTTATTTAGCAGCTAAACAAGCTAAAAAAATAGACTGGTCTGATTGGAATAGTATTGTTAAAAATCTATCGGATGCAAAACCTATTGAACAAGAAAGTGAAATTATTTTAGATCACGACTTTGATGGAATTAGAGAATTAGACAACAACTTACCGCCTTGGTGGATTTACGGTTTTTATTTAACCATTGTTTTTGCTTTTGCTTACTTAACCTATTACCACGTTTTTAATGGTGATACTCAAAAAGAAGAATATTTAGCAGAAATAACCTTAGCTAAACAACAAATTGCTGCTTATAAAGCAACACAAAAAAAAGTAGATTTAACCGCTTTGTCTACTGGTGAAAATCCAGAAGGGAAAAAATTATTTAAGAAAAACTGTGCTGTTTGTCACGGTGTAGGTGGTGGCGGAAAAATTGGTCCTAACCTAACAGATGAATATTGGATATTAGGTGGTGGAATAGAAAACATTTACAATACAATTGCCGAAGGAGGAAGACCTGGAAAAGGAATGATTGCTTGGAAAAACAGTTTTAATCCACAAAAACTACAGCAATTATCTGCCTATATAATGAGCTTACAGGGAACTAATCCAGAAAATCCCAAAGCACCTCAGGGAGATTTATACAAAAAATAATACATTGATTTAATAATGATGGGTGTAGATAAAAAAGATATTTTTAGAGACTCTATTTCAACTATTGATGAAAAAGGGAAACGTTCATGGATTTATCCAAAAAAACCTAAGGGGAGGTTTTATAAGTATAGAACTTGGATAAGTATTTTTCTATTAACTCTTTTACTATCTGCCCCATTTTTAAAAATCAACGGCAATCAACTTTTTCTTTTTAATGTTATTGAAAGAAAATTTCATCTTTTTGGATTTCCTTTTTGGCCTCAAGATTTTTATTTGTTGGTAATTTCTATGTTAGTAGGCGTTGTATTCGTTATCCTATTTACCGTGATTTATGGACGTGTTTTTTGTGGGTGGATTTGTCCGCAAACTATTTTTTTAGAAATGGTTTTTAGAAAAATAGATTATTGGATAGAAGGAAATCAAGGAGCTCAAAAACGATTGGCTAAACAAAAGTGGGATACCGAAAAAATAAAGAAAAGAGTTTTTAAACACAGTTTGTATATTCTTATTTCTTTTATTATTTCTAACGTATTTTTAGCTTATATAATTAGCAGTAATACCCTTATTAAAATTATAAAAGAACCTGTTAATCAACATGTAGGTGGTTTTATTAGTATTTGGATTTTTACAGGATTATTTTACTTTATTTTTTCTTGGTTTAGAGAACAAGTTTGCATTATTGCTTGCCCTTACGGACGATTACAAGGTGTACTACTAGATAATAAATCTATTATTGTTGCCTATGATTATATTAGAGGAGAAGGTAAAAACGGAAAATCAAAATTTAGAAAAAACGAAAACAGAAAAGAAATTGGCAAAGGAGCTTGTATTGATTGTAATCAATGTGTTGAGGTTTGCCCTACGGGTATAGACATTAGAAACGGTACACAGTTAGAGTGTATAAATTGTACAGCATGTATGGATGCTTGTGATTTTATAATGCAAAAAACCCAGCAACCAAAGGGGTTAATTCGTTATGCTTCTGAAGAAAATATAGAAAAAAACAAACCTTTTGAATTTACGTTTAGAATAAAGGCTTATACCACAATTTTAGCTGTACTTATTGTAGTTTTAATTAGCTTGTTAACTATTAGAACTAGTGTTCAAGTAAACTTTTTTAGAGTTCCTGGTGAATTGTACCAACTACAAGAAAACAACATTGTTAGCAACGTGTATACTTACAAATTGGTAAACAAAACAAGCAAAGACATAGATTCGCTTTCTTTTCAATTAAATTCACATCAACAAGGAAAAATAAAATTGGTAGGAACTAGTCATCTACTATTAAAAGCACAAGACATTTATCAGGGAACTGTATTTATACAAATACCTTTATCTAAATTAAAAAATAGTAACGAGACTATTAAAATAGGAGTTTTTAAAAACGGAAAAAAAATAACAACAACCTCTACTCATTTTTTAAGTCCAAAAAACAAATGGTAAAATACATTGAGTATTGTTGTAACTAATATTTAAAAATATGAAAATTAACTGGGGTACAAGTATTGTGTTAGCCTATTCTACTTTTATAGTCTTTATCTTATATTTTGTGGTAAAAACATTTACGCAACCTGAATATGATTATGATTTGGTTTCTGAACAATATTATCAGGAAGAATTAGAATTTCAAAACACAATAAATCACACTAAAAAAGCCAACAAATTAGAAGATGAAGTTACAATTCTTAAAACAGAAAAAGGTCTACAAATTTTAATTCCTAATGCACTAAACAACGTGATTGTTGGAGAAATTAAGTTTTACAGACCTTCAAACGATCAACTAGATTTTTCTAAAAAATTTAATACAACTAAAAACACTTATGCTTTTAGTGATTCCGTTTTGGTAAAAGGTAGATGGAATATAAGTGTAAAATGGCATTACAAAAACAATAACGATGACATTTATTTTTATAAAAAATCAATTTACTATTAATGTTAATACCTGCTTTTATATTTGGTTTGTTAAGTAGTCTGCATTGTGTAGGAATGTGTGGACCTATAGCCTTTGCATTACCTGTACACAAAGGAACTACAAAAGAAAAATGGTTTAAAATTATGGCATATCATTTAGGTAGATTGTGTACCTATATGGCTATTGGTGCTGTATTTGGTTTGCTTGGAAGAGCTTTTGTTTTAGGAGGTTTGCAACAAACCATTTCTATTTTTTGTGGTGTTTTATTAATTTTAATAGCTGTATTTCAAAAAAAAATATTAAATATATTAGAGCACAAAACATCTTCTAAAGTGTTAGTTTACATCAAACAGGGATATCAAAACATAGCACAATCTAGTAGTCTTGTTAATTTTTTTAGTCTAGGTGCTTTAAACGGATTGTTACCCTGTGGAACGGTATATATTGCTTTAATAGGAGCCTTAGCCACACAAACACTTTTTAAAGGTACTTTATATATGTTTGTTTTTGGTTTAGGTACACTGCCGCTAATGTTAAGTTTAATGAGTGTACAATTATTGAGTACTGCTAGGTTTAAAAATATTTTTAGAAAAACAGTACCCGTAATACTTTTAATCGTGGGTTGCTTATTTATTTTAAGAGGAATGGGGCTAAATGTTGCTTTTATATCTCCTTCTGATTTAAGTTTAAAAATACACTTAGTTCCTATTGGTTGTCATTAAAAAAATATTGAACAAAAAAAAGCTTCATAAAACATGAAGCTTTTTTTTTGTTTAATTAATATTTATACCGTTTTAGAAAACTGCATTTGAGCATTGGGGTTTAAATATTGATCTATGGCCATGCAAACATTTCTAACAAAAGGCTTCCCTTTAGGTGTTATTTTTATTTTAGAATCTGATACGGTGATTAAACCATCTTTTACTAAAGGAAACATTTTTAAGGGTGCTCTTTCTAAAGCTTTACTTTGTTTTGTTTCCCATTTTGTTTCGTAATGACACATTAGGTTTAAAATATGTCGTCTAATAATTAAATCTTCTTCTGTTAAAAGATGTCCTTTGGCTATTGGAAAATTTTGATTTTTTACCAATTCCTGATACTCTTCTATATTTTTCACATTTTGATAAAAACCATTCCAGCTATCACCAATAGAAGAAATTCCTAAACCAATCATTATATCTGTTTTAGCGTGTGTATATCCCATAAAATTTCTGTGCAATGTTTTATTTTTTAATGCCTGATATAACATATCTGTTTTTAATGAAAAATGATCCATTCCAATGTTATAATATCCAAAGGCTTTTAAAATCTCTTTTCCTGTTTGATACATAGATAATTTATCTTTACCTTTAGGCAAATTTTCTTCAGAATATCCTCTTTGTCCATTTCCTTTTAACCAAGGTACGTGTGCATAGCTATAAAAAGCAATTCTATCTGGTGCCAATTCTTTTGTTTTTTCTACCGTATATTTTACGTTTTCTAAAGTTTGAAAGGGTAATCCATAAATAATATCGTGCCCTACAGAAGTATATCCTATTTTTCTTGCCAACTCTGTTACATATTTTACTTTTTCAAAAGATTGAATTCTATGAATAGCTTTTTGTACCGTTTCATTATAGTCTTGTACACCAAAAGAAACTCTTCTAAAACCTAAATCATATAAACCTTGTAAATGTTCTTGAGTAGTGTTGTTTGGATGTCCTTCAAAACTAAACTCATAATCATTTGCCAAACAAGATGTATTTATAATACAGGTTAACAAATGATTTAAATTTTCTGGACTAAAAAAAGTAGGAGTTCCTCCACCAATATGTATTTGTTTGATGATAGGTTTCTCATCAAATAAATTTAAGTACAGAGACCACTCTTTAAGCACAGCTTCAATATATGGGTTTTCTACATCGTGTCTTTTGGTTATTCTTTTATTACAGCCACAAAATGTACACATACTTTCGCAAAAAGGGAGATGTATATAAATACTAATTCCTTCGGATTTATTTGTCTTTGAATACGTTTCTATTAACTTTTGCTTAAAAGTAGTTAATCTAAAGTTTTGTAAATTCCAATGAGGAACCGTTGGGTAACTTGTATACCTTGGACCAGGGACATTGTATTTATTTATTAAATTTGCATCCATCTTTTTAGTATTTTAGCAGTTCTGTTTGCAATAAAAGAACTTGTTGTTGTTTTAAAGTTAACTCGTTTAATATTTCTTGTTGCTTTACTACCATTTTCCATTTGTTTTTAAACAAATCCTGATAATAAGAAATACCCATTAATAAATTGTCTGAGAATTTTATTAGTGATTTTGACTGCTGTTTAGTAAAACTTTCTGAAATGTCTAAAATTTGTTCTTTTAAATAAGACACATACATACCTAACTCTTTAATAAATACATTGGGTCTATTGTTGTTTTGCAAAACATTTATTTTTCCGTAAATATGATGTATCATATGCTCTAAACTTACTTTTTTATCAAAATAAGCCATATTGGGTCCTGGGCATATAGAAACCCCCTCTCCTTCTACTTTAGTATCTAGCCCATAGGCTAATAAAGTAGAAGTCCCTAAACCTACACAAATACAAGATTTTTCGGTTATTTTACTAATTTCTTTAGCTTGTTGGTTGTTGGTTAAGCTTTTATTCTCTTTTAATTCTTTAAGCTTTAAATATTGGTACTCTCTTGAAGCAATACACAACCCTTCTTTTTTAAACTCTGTGTTTAAGGCTACATGTCTTTTAGGACAAGCACTACCGGGTCTGCTCTTTAAAATATTTTCTTCTTTTTTTGTATCTTTAGTATTCCCTCTTAAATTATTAAACCTAACTCCTAATGGAGATATATTACTTAAATACAAATCATTCTCTTTAGCTTTTTCTAATTGCTTTAGTGTAGTAGAGTCTACTGTAGTAGCCTCTGGTACTAATAAAAATGGAGAGCCCCAGCCTATAGAGTCTAGTTGATATTCTTGTAATAAAAATTGATGTTCTTCTGCTGTTCCTACCCCGCCTTGTGCTGTAATTTTAAGCGTTGGTTTTATAGTACAAACCTCTTTACCATTTAATTGTAATGACTTTAAAAATAAATTATACATAGTAGCATACAAACTCTCTTTGTTCTCTTTAAATTCTTTTAAAACATACCCCATTAAAAAACCATTGGTAGCAAATGCATGACCTCCACAATTTAATCCAGACTCTATTCTATATTCAGAAACCCACAATCCTTTTTTAGCTAAATACTTACCTTGAATAATAGCAGAACGATAATCACTTACTTTTAAGATAATTTTCTTTTTAATTTCTCCTTTTTTATTTGGATAAAACTCTTTAAAAGAAGCTAAATAATTATATAATTTTGGGTTCATCCCAGCAGAAAAAACAATAGATGATGTTAATTTTGATTTTGCATAACCTCTTAAAGCTGCATGAGCATCGTTATACTCAACAGGCAAAGCTTCTTTACTTTGGTAATTTGTTTTATCTACCTTAGTCATAATATTTACATCAATACTACCGGGTACTAAATTTTTATGAATTAAACGCTTTACTTCTTTTAGTGATTTGCTGTTTTTTAAAGCTTTTGATAGTGTAGAATTGGTAGGTAAATGTTTTACAAAATCTACATACTCTTTACTCTGTAAACTTTCTATCGTTTTAAGCTTATTAATTTTATCTTGAATTAAATCTTGCATCAAATCTAAATAAGCTGTAATTCTTAAAGCTCTAAAATCAATTGTTTTATTGCTTATTTCTATATATTTAAGATGGTTTACCTCCATATAATACTTGCGTAATCTTTCTAACAAAATATCGTCTACCAAAGATATTACCGAGTTAATTCCGTATGCTGCTACTTTTAAAGGACTGTCTATTGTGTAACCTATTCCCATTACAGGAATATGAAAGTTGTGTTTTTTCATTTTTGAAATACTTGGATTTTATAACACAAATTTATAGGCTATAGCTTTGCTTAAAAATGATAATTATCATCTTGACAACTTATACAGAAGAAAACTTGGATGAAAGATTATTAACTTGAATCCACCTTTCTTATCCTGATAGCTAAAAATATTACAAATAAAAAAACCTCAACTAAAATTAGTTGAGGTTTTATCGGTCTGGACGGGACTT
>Ga0115030_1000146_pt1 | contig 26060 bp, 23 predicted proteins | sample SidtaG_4_FD_87174 | JGI IMG/M metagenome (GOLD analysis project Ga0115030, IMG submission 87174) | Marine algal microbial communities from Sidmouth, United Kingdom - Sidmouth_Male1 metaG | ecosystem: Host-associated > Algae > Red algae > Unclassified | place: Sidmouth, United Kingdom | collected... | reverse complement strand
TAACGTCCAGCATAGGCGGCAGAACGATCAACCTTTGATGGGTCTTTACCAGAGAACGCGCCACCACCGTGGCGAGCCATGCCGCCATAGGTATCTACGATGATCTTACGCCCTGTCAGACCACAGTCGCCCACAGGTCCGCCAATGACGAAGTTGCCCGTCGGGTTGATGTGCATGGATTCATTCGAGCAAGCCGCTAGCCAGTCGGCTGGCAATACAGGCTTGAAAATATGTTCAACAACTGCTTCACGCAAGTCCGACAGCTTGACGTCAGGATTGTGTTGAGTGGACAGCACCAGTGCATCGATACCAACAGGCTTACCTTCCTGATAACGCAATGTGACCTGGCTTTTTGCGTCTGGCCGGAGCCAGGGCAATGTACCGTCGCGCCGAACCTTGCTCTGCTGCTCCACCAGACGGTGAGCAAGCGTAATGGGGGCTGGCATGAGTACGTCGGTTTCATTCGTTGCATAACCAAACATCAGGCCCTGGTCGCCTGCGCCTTGCGCCTCTAGTTCGGCTTGATCCACACCCTGGGCGATATCGCTCGATTGCTTGCCGATACCGTTGAGAACTGCACAGGTATCACCATCAAATCCAACGTCAGAGCTAGTGTAGCCGATGCCCATGACCGTCTCACGTACCAGCTTTTCCAGATCAACCCAGGCCGATGTGGTGATTTCGCCCGCGATGACAACAAGGCCCGTCTTGACCATCGTCTCGCAAGCAACGCGAGCGCCTTTGTCCTGCTCGAGAATAGCGTCCAGCACCGCATCGGAAATCTGGTCCGCCATTTTATCCGGATGTCCTTCTGAGACGGATTCGGACGTAAAAATATAGTCGTTCGCCATTAACTGCTTCTCTGAATTAATTTGATCGGTGTATTGTACGCATAAACACATAAAGATTTATTTATATCCATGTTTCTTGAATAAGATAATTTCCTTAAATTGTTCAAATTGCGCCGGATTTCGGAATATTCGTCGTGATGTCGTTTTTAAGGACGGTTTTCGAGCATCTGCCCTGTCTATCTAAATGCATGCCAACGGGGCTGGGCGCCCATGTTGACGAACCCACTGGCACACAACACCGGATTGAAAGCTGTTCAAGTGCGATAATAAGAAAACAGGCTTTTCAAACCGGAAAATTCCGACATTGACGAAACGATGCTGATGTTGCGCACCCACCCGATTTCAAGGAGCTGGCTTACAGCCGCGCTATTTGCCTGCATAACTCTGATGGCATGCAATCGCGATACAACAATCTCGCAGATCTCCGAGCGACCTGAGACTGGCGAGCAATCGAACATGACATTGGCGCAGGAGCGGCCAGGAACCTTTGCGTTGAGAGCGCGTGTCAGTTACACAGACATTGAAGCGCTGGCCGCAGAACATCTCCCTGCAAGCTACCCCGTGGCTGGATCCAAACGCTTGTGCAAAAGCATTATTGGCATCAAGGCCTGCGGCACTGCAAACTGGGAACTGACCGTCAATCGACCCGGCAGGCTTCAGGTAACCGGCGATCAGGGAATTGTTTACCTGAGCACACCGATAGGCTTTGACGGGGTGGTGGGAATGGAAGGAGGCGTAGCGAAGGCGCTCGGGCTGAGCTCTTTAGCAGTATCGGGAAACACCCGAACCTCCATTGCGCTGAGCGTCAGGATGGGTGAAGACTGGTGCCCTCAAATTCGTACTGATGTGCGCTATGAGTGGCTGGAAAAACCGACGATTGTGTATTCAGGCTCACTGGATTTCAGTCTAGAATCGGTGGTTAACGATGCGCTGGATAAACAATTGGCAACGCTTGAATCCCGGTTGAACGAGTCCATAGATTGCGACGCCTTCAATCAACAATTAGCAGGCTACTGGCGCAGCTATACGTTTCCACTGGATATACCGTCTGCCGAGGAGAACGCCGAGCCGCAGCAGCTTCATCTGAATATTGTGCCCACCGACTTCGCCTTTTCAGGTTTGCAAACAGAGAATGAAAAGCTGGGAGTCAGTTTTGCACTGGGAGCTACCACGGTTGTGCAGAGTACAGCTCATCCAGTCAAGGCACTGACCCTGCCTGCGCTGCGACAAGTAACCTTCGCTGATAGCCGCACCGATTTCGATCTTATTCTTCGAGCCAGCTACGCGCAACTGGAAACTCTCATAAAACCGCGCCTTATCGATAGGGCCTACAGCGCTGACTCTGCTGCAGGTAAGGTAAGCGTGACAATCACCTCTTTTAAGCTGTCGGGCAATGCCCAGGACGTTACCGTAGCCCTTGGATTTAATGCACAACTACCCGGTGCTCGAAGAGACACCATCGGCATCGTCTACCTGCAGGCAAGCCCGGTGATAGATACGCAAAACGAGCAACTCATATTGGAAAACATCAGATTGTCGCGCTTGGTGGATTCCACCTTGTGGGATTTGATAAGCCGAGTATTTGAAGGCCAGATCATCGCTCAGCTACAGCGCTATTCAACACTTGACCTTGAACCAAGGCTTCGCAAACTTGAGAAGACACTGGTTGCGCAGTTGCAAGATCCGAATCGTACGGCAGGCTTACAAGTACAGGCATCCGGACTGACAATCCACATCATGGACATCGTGGCTGAAGCCTCGGCCCTGGCGGTACGAGCGCGAGTTGTTACGGAGTTGGATATTGATATTCCGCTAACAGTCATACAAAAACCCTTGCGATGAAACGCAGATACCAGTAGACGTTGACACGTATACTAATTCCAACCGATATAGCGCATTCGCCAGAGGGCAATCATGGCAAAGTCACTGCAGGAACAATTGAAACAGGCAGGCCTGGCCAATCAGAAACAAATGGTCAAAGCCCGCAAGGCTAAAAACACCAAAGAGAAAATGCAGCGCAAAGGCGCTGACGTTATTGATGAGACTGCCGACCTGGTCAAACAGCGTGATGCAGAAAAGCTTGCACGCGATCGCGCCTTAAACGAAGAGAAGCACAAGGCAGCAGAAAAAAGAGCGATACAGGCGCAAATCCAACAGCTCATCGAACTCAATGCTATCGAGGAGCGTGGTGATGTCGATTATCGCTTCGATCATGACGGCGTGATCAAAAGCCTGATGTTGACATCCGAGCTGCGTCAGGCGCTGATACGTGGCGCTTTGGCGATTGTAGGAAAACTTGACACACTCACAGTGGTGCCGGCAAAAGTCGCTGAAAAAATTGTTGAACGTGACAGTAGCTGGCTAGTGCTGCAGAATCGTCGCGATGAAGGTGCTGCCGAAATCGAAGACGACTATGCAGGTTATGAAGTGCCTGATGATCTGATGTGGTAACTACCTGGCTTTGTAAGCAGGAAGCTCTATAACGTAAGCATCGACTGATCCCGAGTCATACCAGTCAGAGCCAAACACGATGCGTGTGCCACTCGGACTGATTGTGGCATGCGGCTCACCGAAGTACGGGTGGTAGTCGCCACGTTTTGCATCCTTACCGTATGAACGATGGTGTGCAAGACGACAGACGACCTCGTTTTTCGGATCGGTATTGACCAGATAGATTTCCGACAGAAATGTGGTGGCTTTGCGCTTATTGGTAAAGAAATCGAACGAGCCATAGCCGACACTGGACATAGCGATCCAACCCGGTTTTTTAAAGGCCTGCGCTGAGACGTGTGTGCCCCTTGTAGTATAGGGATAACCCTTGGCTTCATTGATGACCGGGCGACATTCGCCAGTCTCCATGTCATGAACTACCAGATGACCCACGCCTTGCCACATGTCTCCTTGACATCCTTTAGGTGATGGATCGAAAACAGTCTGAAATACCGCATCATGACCATCGTGCGTGACACCAATATTAGCGTGTTCATGGTGTTTATACATATCGTGCTCAAGCTTGATCTTTTTTAAATCCGCCTCGATAACCTTACCTTGTAACCACAACTGCTTGCCGGAGGGTCCGGGTATAGGTGCTGTCCACGGCTCCCACCCTACACTCTCGTTTAGTGGTGTATATACCACTTCATCGGTGCTGATGCGATAGGTAAACATGATGTAGCTTTTATTGTCTTTGCCAGCCATGCACCGAAAACCGAACAGATCATCGTCTAGCGACTGCATCTGTGCATCATTGCCGCCAGTAGGTAGTCCCTTCTTGCCACATATATCCCGAAAATCACGGATGGTTGTCGATTTATTTGCCTTGACGCTATACCGCTTGAATTCACCGTAGTCGCGAGACTGTTTGCTGACATAAAAAAAGATGTCAGGATCGGTATGGCTCCAATAGACTTCCTCCAGATCTGAGGGCGTGATCTTCAGTTCGCGCATGGGTTTATATGTCTTGCCATCCAGAAGCATGTGCGCAGGATCCTCTCCCCCGCGATACAATAGCAGCACAGATTCGTCGGCATTGAATGCCTGCATCGAGCTGTACGCTGGCTTAAACACCTCACCTTTACTGGAATCAGTGATGCGAATGATTCTTGTGCCGAAAGCTGGATCCTTGTAAGGCTGTAGATAAGGAGGCTTGGCGACGGCCGGTATGGCAACGCGCTCCTTGCCGGTAAACAGTCCTTCGCACAGATTCTCCGCATTGGCGGCCTGCGCCACGCCACTTAAAAGAGTGGACGCTATTAACGTGATGACAAACTTATGCATTACATACCCTGTGTAGATGTCCGCAGCCTCCGTGCATTAGTTAAAACGTGGAGGATAGATAACTGTTAAGACACTTCTGTTAACAGAAGTAGCCTGCCTGACTGATTGAGAATTAAAATCGAGAACAGGCACTAATCTACACAATTTGAGTGCCAATTGTTCGCTTGTACAGCGGTGTATTTCAACTGTGGTACGCCAATCTTGTTGTTGCAGATTGCCAAGACTAACAGCACTTTTAGTGATGCAGTTCAGGTAATCCGCATGTTTTTTTGTGTGGAAGAGAAGCCTCTGACAGCGGGGGCTTTGATGGTAGTTCCCTTGCTTTGGGTGGATATCCTGACGTGGAGTCGATTGTATAAAGCAAAGGTACTGGGGATTAAAACGGTAAAGGACACCCACGATCGATTATGTTCCTCAGCTTACAGAATAGCTTAAGCAATAATGAAGTTGGTAAGGCTATTTTCGTTTCACGTAGCATATATTTTGTAGTAACATATCTACATTGGCGCACAAGGGATATTCAACTTATGCCAGCTCGATCATTCTCAAGTAGACAGTTCAATCAGGATTCCAGTGGCGCTAAAAAAGCAGCCAAAGACGGCCCGGTTTTTATCACTGACAGGGGCAAACCTTCTCATGTGCTAATCACGATTGCTGACTACCACGAGCTTACCAACAGCACCACGAACATGATCGACCTGCTAGCGATGGACGATGCTTGTACAGCGGAACCAGATGCTCCGAAGATTCAGATTGTTCCAAAACCGGTGGATTTCGATTAATGTTTGTTTTGGACACAAATGTGGTCGTGGAAATACGCAAGGCAAGTTCAGGCAAAGCCGATCGAAATGTAGTGGCCTGGACTAAGGCAACCCCGGCAAAGAGCCTTTACATTTCTGCAATATCCATTCTCGAATTGGAACTGGGTATTTTACAGCTTGAACGCGAAGACAGATCTCAGTCAGAGCTGCTCCGAACCTGGCTGGAGACAAAAGTTATGACAGCCTTTGAGGATCGAATTCTATCAGTTGACACCAATGTCGCAAGACAATGTGCTGCATTGCATGTGCCGGACCCACGATCAGAGCGAGATGCGCTGATCGCGTCGACAGCAATGGTCCATGGTATGAGCGTAGCAACCAGAAATGAGTCAGATTTTAAGCCGACAGGGGTTTCAATACTGAACCCATGGAATTTGAACGCTGCGTAGGTTGCTAAAACGGAAAGAGACGCCTAAGGCTGATTTTTGTAATTTTTTGTTTTCCCTCGGCACATGACACAAAGTAAATAAGCATCAGAGTCAGGAAAATTGTGTAAATTTTCAGAGCGTATCTACATGATAAATTTACAAACAGACGGAATACGCTAGGCACCTGAGTATTGGAAGCATAATTGTCAGCGCAGATTTCGAAATTCGATGTGCTTGAGTGAGTCAGTATTCGTGAGATTCACACTGCAAAGCGTTCTCGCCGGTACTCATGGCATCGTGATTCATAAATTTCGTCAGGTATGAGGTTAATCAAGATGGCAAAAGATGACGTCAGTAATTCGACAGGCTACCAAATGCCATTGTTCGAGTTTGACGAAGAGAACCTTGAAAAGCTTAAACACGATTCTGCGAATGGTAGCTTTGGTGAGTCGGTGTATGGCAAGTACATAGTGTACGTCGATGAAAGCGGTGATCATAGTTTGCAAAGTATCGATTAAAGCTACCCGATATTTGCTTTAGCATTTTGTGTTTTTCATAAACGCCATCACAGTGAAGCGATTGTTCCTGTGATTGAAAAATTCAAGTTCAACCATTTCGGCCACGATCAAGTGATATTGCATGAGCATGAAATCCGCAAACGCGTAGGCGTCTTCAATTTCTCTGGAAATAGATCACGTAAACAACAGTTCATGGGCGATTTGACAAAGATCATGGCATTTGGAAACTTCATTCTGATTGCAACGGACATTGAAAAACAGGCGATCAAAAAGCAAGACGTTAACAGCAACGCATATCATATAGCTCTGGCTCACTGCATGGAGACGCTATATGAATTCTTGATGGAAAAGGATGAGCACCACAAAAAAACGCATGTGGTAGTTGAGTGTCGTGGAAAAAAAAAGGATGCAGAGTTAGAACTCGAATTTCGCCGAATCTGCGATGGTGATAACCGTTTCGGTATCCATCTGCCATTCGACATAATATTTTCAGACAAAAAGACAATGTCATCCGGTTTGCAGGTGGCAGATCTGGTAGCACGACCGATCGGCTTGAACACATTGAGGCCTGATCAGGAAAACCGAGCATTCGAAGCGCTCAAGGTCAAACTCTTCTTTGATCAAGGCCGTGAAAGTGCGGGTAAAGGGTATGAGGGTGTTGGTTTGAAGATTTTCCCAAGCCCAAAAAGCGAAAAACCCCGGTGAGAACACCGAGGTATAGACGCCGACCGGGAATGCCCAATCCATTTAGAAGTTAGTGTGGTCGTTTACCATGGCTTTGTCAATATCATGCTGAGTTCAAGCGCTCCTTACAGCAAATCAAGCTGCCTGAAGAACCACGATTCCAGCAAGTCTCACGCCAGGCTAGTCCGTACCACCAGCCGCTATCAGTAGTATCGACCAACAGCCACATGATTTGAATCCCCGGCACACTAAACACCATGATTGATGGTGTTGACTTGGTTCAAAAAAAACTGCCGAAAGCCACAACCTCTATACAATAAAATCTATTATCAGACACTTACAGACATTACCCGCACTCAATGATCACAGGCGAACTGAAATCCAAGGTTGATCGCATCTGGGACACCATGTGGTCCGGCGGCATCTCCAATCCCCTGTCCGTTATAGAACAGCTCACCTACCTGTTATTCATCAAGCGTCTGGACGAGTTACAGATACGGCGGAACGCAAAACCAGTCGTTCCGGCAAGCCCATTGAATCTCCAATTTTCAGCAAAAAGCAAAAGAACCTGCGCTGGTCGTCATTCAAAGACACCGCCGCCGACCAGATGTTTGCCACTGTGCGCGACGGCGTATTCCCCTTCATCAAGACGCTGGGTGCAAGCGATGATGCCGAGGGCTCCATCTACTCACAGCTTAGAAACAGCGACACCCCTAGTCTTGCCTGGTTTGTCAAAAGCATGGTCGGTATGGAACGAATTGCGGCCCAAGCAGCATTTGCAGAATTTCTCAACGATAGAAGTCTGAATGCTTAGCGGATGCGCTTTGTGGAAATGGTAATTGACCCGCTAACTGCGCGTAAGTTTATGAAGGACTCTGCTTTGTATGAAGCACCGTTCAGTCAACTGAATGCCGGCGTTCCTGACGAGCTTTCTGCCGGGAAAGAAGCGGTTGTCGATAATCTGTTTGCAACATTGGACGCGGTGCATAGCGGACTAGCCGGTGCAGCGAATGGATTAGGGCAGAGCCTGTAGCACTCTATTCGTGTAGAGCAAGTCGTGAGGGCAAGCAGAACTGCATCGCGATCCTTACCAATTCGAACTGTACTAACACTATCATATAAAATACTATTTTATGAGATAGTATTTTATATGATAGTACATTTCCATTATTGATGGACCTGATGAATTACCCCGAAGCCCTAAGTTCGTTTCTCGATAGCCCTGCCGATCGAGCCCTACTAGGTATGGTGTATGGACGCAGACGGATCGGCAAATCCACGCTGCTGGTAGAACAAACCCGCCTTCGATCAGGCTTCTACTTTGAAGCCACAAGGGTTGACACACCGGTCCAACTGGAACAACTGGGAACGGCCCTCGGAGAGTACCTTGGTGTTGGGCGACTCGCTTTCGCAAATTGGCAGGAAGCCTTTGAAAGACTGTTGCTTTTGCCGTCCAAAAACCCGACCACGGTGGTTCTGGATGAGTTCGGGCACATTCTGGAGGCGGACCGTTCAGTGGAATCTGCGTTAGCAAAGGCGATTGGGCCCGGCTCAAGCGATGGCCGCTTGAACACTCGGCTTGTCATCTGTGGTTCGGCTGTTCCCATGATGCGCTCGCTCACAGCGGGACAGGCACCGCTACGGGGGCGAGCCGGGCTAGAGCTGCTCATGCATCCTGATGATTTCCGTAAGGCAGCTGAGCGCCTTCCATCACCAGAAAACTTATCACTGGCAATCCTTGTATATTCCGTTATTGGTGGTGTCGTTGGTTATGCAACCGATATGACAAACTTTGATTTGCCCTCAGAAAGTGGTGATTTCGACCGTTGGGTAGCCGAACGCGTGTTATCACCCGCAGCACCACTACACTATGAAGCCACCATTTTGCTAGCGGAGGATCAGATGCTGGCAGGTGCTAACAGCTTGCTTCATCACGGTATCCTGGGGGCAATAGCTAACGGATCAGTGACTGCCGGATCAATCGGCAAACGGGTTAATCGCCAGGTATCGAATCTTGCGCCCGCGTTGAATCGGCTGGTGGATGCAGGGTTTGTGGTTCGCCATGTTGACCCTATTCGCAAACAACGCACTCTGTATTCGCTTTCGGATTCCTACCTGCAGTTTCACTACGCCGTCCTTGAACCCCATCGCGCGTTATTACGTTCTCGTTTACCTGTCACTGTCTGGCAGCAGCGATTGCTGAGTACCTTCAATGCCCGTGTTCTTGGACCGGTTTTTGAAGAAATGGCTCGTGACTGGGTACAAAAATTCGCCGATACAAAAACCCTTGGAGGACTGGCACATCACATAGGTCCATCCACTATCAAAATGAATGGTGTCAGCGCAGAGCTGGACGTTGTTGTCGCTGGTGAAGGTGAAGTAGCTAGTGAACGTAACATCTTGGCCATTGGTGAGGCCAAAGCGGGTGAAAACCCTGGACAGCGACATCTGGCAAGGCTGGAGAAGGTAATAAGCGCGCTCGGCGCGCGTGCGATTTCAGCCAAATTACTGTTGTTCGGACCTGCATTTACCGACACCCTGGTGGGTCTGGCCAATGCACGCTCCGATGTTGAACTTATCGGCTTTGATCGGCTTTATCGTGGCAGTTGACACTCCCGCGGGAGTGCCCAGCGGTGATTAGCGGCGCTACACTCCCGCGGGAGTGTGTTCCGGCTATTTGCCTTCCCCCTGCTGGGTGGCAGGGCTTGCAGGTCTGGGCCGGCTGATTTCTTATCTTTTTATAGGCCGTTTAATAGGTTCTAAAACGGTTAGGGATACTGAGACTAGATTTAGTCTATTTTAATCTACACTCGATACAGTATGACCAAGCGAAGATTAATGGCACTTGGAAAATCATGAAAATTATCAACGTTTATCTACCTGATTATTTCACAAACCAAATAGCTTGTGACTAGCGCCTAACAATGCATCTTCAATCTTCAGCCGTCATGACCTTAAGTTGAGGAAAAAGTGCAGGAAGCTCCCGAGTCGCTGCCACCCAAAGGATATCGGCATCAATATCAAAATAAGCGTGAACCAGACGATTACGCATACCAACAATCGGTCGCCATGGAATATGCGGGTGAGTGTTTCGTGTTCCAGCTGATACTTTGCTAGCAGCTTCACCAAAAATCTCTATGGCTCGCACCAAGGCGAAACGCAGCATCTCATCGGTTTCAATATCATCTCTGATGCGATCTAAAATAAAACGAGACACTGAATCCGCTGCATCTATCATATGCTTAATGCGAATCCGGTCTTCAGGCGGCATACTGTACCTGGGCTATTTGTATGACCTCATCCCGAAAGTAGCGGGAAAGATCCGCGGCAGTGCGCAAGTCGACTTTTTGGCCGAGCAAATCAGTCAACTCTATTTCCATTTCTACAATCCCCATTAACCCGGGTATATGTTCTGCATCAAACTCCACTAAAAGGTCAATATCACTTTCGGGGCCCGCCGTTTCTTTTAACTGGGAGCCGAACAGCGCCAGTCGCCGCATGTGATGCTTTTTGCAGTACTTTGCGAGCGTCGTTTCATCGATGTTTAGGCTTTTGTGCATACACTTAGTTTAGCGGCAAGCGTGAAATTGAAGGTGCCACAGCCCAAGGCTGTGGCTATCTGGCATTTTTAAGCATCTGACTTCGACCAATCACTCTATAGAAACGAACAGTCTTCTAAAAATGTCAAGCGACGCTATCTTTATAAATTTCAGTTATTTACAGCTATCTATTTACATAACAAAGACCTACTGGGATTAAAACGGTTGTGTATATCAAAAAATCTACACAAACCATCAACCAACCTTCTATCCTATTGATATATCATTATTTATTAGATTATACGCCAGAATTTTAATTAACTATTTTTATTGAATTGGTAGAAAACACTGGGATTTCGGCTCAAATTGTACCGCTATCTAGACCACTTTAAGTTGTAAATGTCTCGGGCTTGTGTGTCGCCAACAGTATACGTCTTCAACAATACCTCTGCTGCCGTATGACCGAAAGAGCAATTGGGTACAGCCAACTTTTCGTCAGGAACATTACGCAGTTGTATCTGATTTCCACGTTCAGTGCTTCACCTATACCTGTCCACCAACCCCTTTGAACTTCTCCACAAAATCCGACACCTTTTGAAAAACTGCTTGCTTCTTTGTTTTGAATTGCGGGTTCAACGGACTCATCTTCGGAAGCGTGGCATTGAGAGCAGTGCCATTTTCGGTTGCATACTCACGTTTCAAGGACGCTTTAATGTAACGTCGTGCTTCCTCCTGATTCAGCGCTTCCGTATTTATTAACTCCTCAGCTTCGCGCTTTTGTTCCGCTTGGGCGAAAACGAAGAAGGCGTCGATGATGCTAGCCTTATCTCCGATATCGTCCAGATCCGTTTGATTGATGAAATCAACAATGAGACTTTCCTTGGCTCGACTTCCGATGCTCGCCCGGATCACCCGTCTAACTTCATTGATGAGGTCATCCTTGTTCCTAGTTTTCTTGTTATGTTCAAAGATGAGTTCCAGAATGTAATCGAGATTGATCTCTTGGGATTTCAGCAAATCCACCTCAAAAACCACATCATCCCAATCAACGTTTGATTCGTCCTTGTTCTCCCCATCCTTCTGGCGGCGCAACCAGTCACGCGTGTCGTTGTAGGTAGATCGATAGTCCTGAACCAATCGTTCGGATGGCACCTCGATCTTCAGCATCGCCTCCAGTTCAGCATCGCTCAGGTAGTGCTTCGCCTTAAAAGCCTCAACTGCTTCCGCATCTTCCAGGTCAACTTCTTGCAAGGCATTGAGCCCAGTAAATTCATCGTAGTTGCGCAGAATATTCTCCACCCGCAGGTATTCTCCGAACAACTTTACGAATTCCTTTTTATCCTGCTCTTTGACGATCTCGCTCGGGTCAGGGAAGCGACTTTGCAGCTCTTTCACTACCTCCAAATAACCGCGACAAGCCCTTCCGTTGTCCTCAAAACCCTCCATGTACTCTTTGTAGCTCTTTTCCAGCAATACATTCTTGGTGTTAGCGCTGCCAAAAAGGGTGATCGAATCTATCGTGTTTTGCTCCAGATCACGGAAAGTCACAATGTTGCCGAAGGTTTTGGTGGCATCAAAAATTCGATTGGTGCGCGAGAACGCTTGCAAGAGTCCGTGATAACGCAGATTTTTGTCAACAAATAGCGTGTTCAGGGTCGGGGCATCAAAGCCAGTCAGGAACATCCCCACCACAATCAGCAAGTCAACCTCTTGCTTCTTTACCCTCTGAGCCAAGTCGCGGTAATAGTTCTGGAAACCCTTGCTGTCGACATCGAAGTTTGTCTTGAACGCTGCGTTGTAGTCGCCAATGGCTGCACTGAGGAATTCCTTGGCGCTGCTATTCATTGCAGATACCTCGAAGCTCTCGTCAGCAATGTCGCCCACTGCATCTTGCTCTTCGTTGGTCGCAAAGGAGAAAATCGTGGCGACCTTGAGACGCTTCTTTTCCTCTGCTGCTTTTTGCAGCTCGCCGAAGGCTTCATAATACGCCTTGGCGGCATCCACACTGCTGACCGCAAACATGGCGTTAAAGCCTTTAGCTCCCATGTGCGCACGGTGCGTCTTGAGCGGAAAATTCTGGAGAACATAACTTGAGATTTCACGAATGCGATCAGGGTGAAGCAAGGCCTGCCTGTTTTCGGCTGCGGTCAGCTTTCTCTCATCCTGTTCCGATTCAATAGCATGGAACTGAGGGCGGACATCGTTGTAGTCCACCTTGAACTTCAACACCTTCTCGTCACGGATGGCATCGGTAATGACGTAAGAATGAAGCTCGCTCCCAAAGACGCTCGCCGTCGTGTCAGCCCCCAAAGCGTTCTCGGGAAAAATCGGCGTGCCGGTGAAGCCAAACTGGTAATACCGCTTGAACTTCTTTCGCAGATTTTTTTGCGCCTCGCCAAATTGACTCCGGTGGCACTCATCGAAGATGAATACCACGTGCTGCTTGTAGACGGGAAGGTCGCCAGCCCCCCGCATCAAGTTGTTAAGCTTCTGAATAGTGGTGACGATGATCTTGTTGTCATCCTTTTCCATGTTTCGTTTCAGTCCCGCTGTACTGTCGGAGCCGTTGACGCTATCCGGCGAGAAGCGCTGATACTCCTTCATTGTCTGGTAATCAAGGTCTTTGCGATCCACCACAAAGAACACCCGATCCACAAACTCCAGCTCAGTGGCCGCGCGCGCTGCCTTGAAGCTGGTGAGGGTCTTCCCCGATCCGGTGGTATGCCAGATGAATCCGCCACCCTCAGTGCTGCTCCATTGCTTCGTATGGTAAGCACTCTTGATCTTCCAGAGAATGCGTTCGGTGGCCGCAATCTGATACGGGCGCATCACCAACAGCGCGTTGTCCGCACCGAAAACTGAATACCTCAAGAGCACTTCCAGTAGCGTGTTTTTCTGGAAGAACGTTGCGGTGAAGTCTTTCATATCCTTGATCAGCGAGTTGTCAGACTTTGCCCAGTTCATGGTGAAGTCGAAGCTGTTCTTGTCTCGCTTGGTCGTATTGGCAAAATAGCGACTGTCCGTACCATTGGAGATCACGAACAGTTGCAGAAACTTGTAGAGAGAGTTGTCCGAGTTGAAGCTCTCTTTGCTGTAGCGGTGCACCTGGTTGAACGCCTCACGGATTGCCACCCCGCGTTTCTTCAACTCTACCTGAACAAGAGGTAGCCCATTGACAAGGATGGTCACATCGTAGCGGTTGGCGTAGCCGCCCGTTTGCTCAAACTGCTTGATCACCTGCAGCTTGTTGTTGACCAGGTTTTTTTTATCCAGCAGGCGAATGTTTTCGATGTGACCATCATCAAAAACAAAATCGTGGATGTAGTCTTCATGGATTTTCCGGGCTTTGTCCGTGCTGTTCTCACTGACCGGGGCCAGATACTTCTCAACAAATCGCGTCCATTCTTCCGCCGTGAATTGCAGATCATTCAACGACTCTAGTTGCATTCGAATATTAGTCAGCATCGCCTCGGGTGTGCGGATTTCAGCAACGTAGCTATAACCCTGCGCCTGCAGGTCGCCGATGAACTCCCGCTCTAACGCATCTTCGCTCTGATAGTCTTCATTGACCGCATCACCGCGCTGATAGCGGTCGAGGACGATGAAGTTCTTGGTTTCGGCGATGGTGGAATATTCAGTCATTGTCGCAACCTGTCTCTAGTGTTTTTTGCGCTGCCAATCGTTCACGCACTTCGATCAGGGCGCTATGCAACTTTTCCTCGAGAAGTTCTTTCGGTGGCAGATTTGTCCAGTACTCAGCAACCATGATGTTATCTTTTTGCATGTTGAGCAACTCAACTTGCTCGGCGCCTGCTTCGGCACATAAAATGAGGCCAATGGGAGTCTCTTCACCTTCCTGCCGCTCATACTTATTCAGCCAATTCAAGTAAAGCTCCATCTGGCCTTTGTAGCCCGCCTTGAAGCGATTAATCTTCAACTCGATGGCCACGAGCCGCTTCAATTTTCGATGATAAAAGAGCAGATCGAGAGCAAAATCCTCACCGTCGATGATCATTCGCTTCTGGCGCTCTACAAAGGCAAACCCCTTACCCAGCTCGAGAATGAAAAGCTCCAGCTCCTTGAGTAGAGCATTTTCGAGTTCATTCTCAAGGTAACCTTCCTTCAAGCCCAGAAAGTCAAGAAAATAGGGGTCTTTGAAGTTTCCACTTAGGTGCGTAGAAAGTCCGAGCTCCAGCTTCTGATCCGCAATATCCGCTCGCTCAAACGCCTTGCGTTCAATCTGACGTTGCAGCTCGCGCTTGCTCCATTTACCTTCGCTGGCCTGTTGGGTATAAAAGTGTCGCGCTTCTCTGCTTGGCAGGCCCATCAGCACGGTAAAATGTGTCCAGCTCAATTGTGACACCAGTGGTGACACAATCTCGAAATCGGGGAATACCTCGGCAAACTGCATCATTCTTCGTAGGTTCCGAGCCTCGAAGCTTTTGCCGTAAGTCGCGGATAGTGTTTTCGCCAAAGAGATCACCACCTGCTTGCCGTATTCTGCCCGTTGCCCGTGGAGAATCTCTTCATTGATCCGCCGTCCAATATGCCAATACGTGATCGTAAGCGCGCTATTAACTGCCGCTGTCGCTTGACTTCGACCTTGCTCAATCAGCGTCCTGAGGTCGCGGAGCAAGCTGTCTGATGAATGCTTAGTGATGTTGCTTTTATCAGTCATTCTGTTCGACGATTTGCAGAGGAATGGCGCTGATTTCGTTCATCACAAGCCCTCGGCTTCTTGAGCGGGCTGTGCCTCTTCGCGTTTGAAGTGAAAGCGGTTCGCCTCGTTGATGCTATCAGCAAGGAACCTCAAGACGCGCTTATCCTCCTCATCCAAATCTCTCACTTCGTCACCTGCGTGTTTGGAGTGACTGCCCCAGTTCACGATCCGTTTGGCATACGCATCAGTAGTTCCATCTCTGGTTGGGGGTAAAAGCTCCTCCCAATTCTTGTAACCGAGAAAGGTGGACGTCTTTTCCAGAATATTCCTCAAAAAGTTGAAATGGTATTTATGAATCTGCCCTGCCTCTATTGCTTTATTCAGCTCATCTTTGAGAAACAGATGGTAGGAAAAAGGGGAATCCGTAGCTTGAGTCTCCAGAGCAAAGTTTTCATCTTCGTATTTTGCGAGCTTAAACTTGCCTAGTTGATTTTTTTTCCAGCCAGACTCCTTGTCATCTCGGGCAAACTCGTTGCTTAGCACATTATAAAAGAGCGGATTGTGCGTTGTGATAATGAACCTTACCCCCTTAAGATCATAAAAATGACTCTTTTTGACAAGGGCAGAGATATCTACCGCAAGTCTGATCAGGTGATTGTCATCCAGAGAACTTACGGGATCATTGATGAATACATAATCCAAATCATCGTAGCTATTAGAATCACGATCGCTCGGCTCTGGCTCATTCAATATGCCGATAACTTGCTCGATAAGGTTATAGAAGACACTCCAAACGAAGACACTTTCTTCACCTTTTGATATTTTAACGTGCTGACTGGTTTCCGCGTTACCGCGCTCAAAGGAGAAAGAGACTTCGGAAAATGCCTTTACTGTAGTCTCATTACCGTTCTTGTCTACTTTTTTGTATTCTGCATTAAACCGAGGAGTCAGTTTATCGCTGGTATATCGCTGAAAACTGGCAATGATATTCTGATCCAGCCCCTGATCTTGCAGAACCCACGATGTATAAGCATTCGGCTGGATTTTTAGCTTTCTGTCGGCATCTCCCTCCAAGTCGTTGTCCCAATAGAAAAGATCTTCAGTGAACGCGTTGTAGTAGAGGATCTTGCTTCGATACTCTTCTGTGTTTTCTGCGTTTTCAACCTTCGGAGCTATCAGCTCCTTGAATTCGCGTGACAAGCGTGTCTTGCCGTTTCCATTAAAGGCATAGATCAGCTGCACCTTCTTATCACTCGACTGAAGATGTTCGGCGATTTCTCTCAAGGTATGGCTCATCTCAGGCAACTATCTCTGGTTGCTGCTCAGGCTTTGGGAAGTTCAGCAATAGATCACGGTAGTACTCGTATTGTTTTTGGCGTAGTTCGATTTCCCGTGGCAGACCTTCACTGATGGAGTGAGTCAGTGTGTCGAACTTGTCGAGAATAGCGACAATGCGGGCTTGTTCGGCGAGAGACTTCTTGGAATCGCTTGGGTAAGGAACTGGAATACACATTTTTGAAATGCCACTAATCAAAAGCCTTTTTACTTTTCCCCGGCTCACGTGCTTTTCTTTTTCAGAAGTGAATCGAGTCGTTTGTAAATAATGAGAGATGAATAACGGATTCATGGAGGACCGGAATGCGTAACTGTCGTCGTGAATAGCAACCTTTCCATTCCCCAACCAAGCGACCGCTTTTCCAACCTCTTCAACAGTTTCTCCTACACTTGCAATGACGACATCTTTGGGCTCTGCATATTTTAATGTTGCAGCAAGTTCGGGACGAACTTGGGAGATAACCTCACTAGTTGAGGTACCATAATGGGTATAAATTTCGCCATAGTGAATGGCTCTAATGCCATTTTTAATGTAGTCAGATTTGGTGAAGCGTTTTCCACGAATAAATCCCCCGACTTCCTCCATTGTCTTCCATTCCACTTCATCCTCTTCAAAGGCAAAGAGCTGATCACGATAGTAGTCGTATTGCTTTTTTCGGGCTATCAGCTCGGTTGTCAGCTCGGTTGTCAGCTCGGTTGTCAGCTCGGTGAAAGTGTCCAGGATGCGAACGATTTCTGATTGGATGGCTAGCGATTTCTCAGGGTTCTCTGGGCAGGGGATGGGGATCGGGACCTTTGCCATCTGATTGCTCATTAGCTTAGGATTGCCCATGCCCGCATAAACATGCTTTTTAGTATTAAAAGACAGGTAGTGAAACAAATAACGGTAGTTCAACTTATCGAGATCACAGATTCTGATAATTCCACATACGTTGGTAATTGAGAATTTGCCTGTTCGATGAAAAACAGTTCCAGCGTTCGCACCATCAGTTGTCCAAGTAATTGCTTCACCATCAAAATCAAAGGTATTGATTCTCCCAATCTGTCCGCTCTTCGCTGTTTGTGAGCTGTAGACTGGGTAATCGCCCGAATTTTCTACAAGGTAACCTTTGGACATAACTCTACCTCGTTTTAGCTCGGCTATTCTGATCTCACCATCAGCCAGTCGCACCCACTCCACCTCCGCCCCATCAAGCAGCTTATCTATGAAGTTGTTCTCACTCACGCCTTGCCCTCTTCGATCTCCGCTACAATTATGTCAATTTCCTTGCGAAGCCTGTCTATCTTGCTGACAGTGGATCCGATTTCCTGATTCAACTCGGCGATGTTGATCAATTCGTGGGAATCTTTCGCCTTCACATAGGAACTAACAGACAGGTTGTAGTCATTCTCCGCAATTTTTTCCATGCGCACGGACTGGGCGATATGAGCCACATCCACCTTTTCGTCGAAATGCTTCACAATCGCTGCAACGTGGGAATCTGTCATCAAGTTGTTGTTGGTGCCTTTCTTGACGAAGCGTTCACCCGACGCATCGATAAACTGAACTTTGGTTTCGGTCTTGTGCTTCGACAGAACGAGAATATTGACGGCGATAGTGGTGCCGTAGAAGAGGTTCGGCGCCAGTGAAATAACGGTCTCCACAAAGTTGTTGTCCACCAAGTATTGGCGAATTTTCTTTTCAGCTCCGCCCCGGTAGAAAATGCCCGGAAAGCAGACGATGGCGGCCCGCCCCTTACTGGAAAGATAATTGAGGCAGTGCATGACAAAGCCGAAATCGGCCTTGGACTTCGGAGCCAGCACGCTGGCAGGCGCGAATCGCTCGTCATTGATGAGGGTGGGATCATCGCTACCTTTCCACTTCACCGAATAGGGCGGGTTGGAGACGATTGCATCAAAAGGCTTATCTTCGCGGAAGTGTGGCTCGGTAAGGGTGTTGCCTAACTGCATGTTGAACTTATCGTAGTTCACGTTATGCAGGAACATGTTCATCCGCGCGAGGTTGTAGGTCGTGTGGTTGATTTCCTGACCAAAGAAACCGTCTTCGATGAAGTAATCATTTCCAGTGAGCTTTTTCGCCTGCTTCTTCGCCTGCAACAATAGCGAGCCAGAACCGGCGGCAGGGTCGTAGATTTTGTTGACACTTTTTTGCCCGTGGATGGCTAACTGGGCGATGAGTTTAGACACATGCTGAGGTGTAAAAAACTCTCCACCTGACTTGCCCGCGTTGGCCGCATAGTTACCAATAAGGTATTCGTAGGCATCCCCGAAGAGATCGATTTCGCTATCCTCGAAGTCGCCAAAATCGAGTTCATTCACTCCTTTTAGCACGTCGACGAGGCGACTGTTTTTATCTTTAACTGTCTTGCCCAAGCGGTTACTAGTGGTGTCGAAGTCATCAAATAGCCCTTTGATATCCTCTTCAGAGGCGTAACCCATGGCCGAGCTTTCAATCGCAGTGAAGATCGCCTTCAGATCGGTATTGAGATTCTCATTGCCTTTCGCCTTGGCAACGACGTTCTCAAAAAGCTGGCTGGGGTAGATGAAGTAGCCCTTGGTCTTGATGGCATCTTCTTTAATCGCAGCAAGCTCTTCACTATCATCGGCGATATCTGCATAGCGGAAGCTGTCGTCTCCCCCTTCAATGTAGCGAGCAAAATTTTCACTAACAAATCGGTAAAAAAGCGCGCCAAGCACATATTGTTTGAAGTCCCAACCATCCACAGTGCCACGCACATCATTGGCAATTTGCCAGATGCGCCTTTTTAATTCGTCAAATTGCTGGGTGCTGGTCATAGAGTTGTTCTTTTGATTATCGGGTGAAAATCGCGTTGTACGAAGAGTGTATTACATCGCTGTTAGTTGCGTTTGCAGCTGTAACGCATTAGCCATAAAGTGGAGTGAAACGGAAAGGCATTTCGACACTGCCCATAAGTTCAAGTCTGAATTTCAACATTTAGGTCCTACTAACTATTACCTTCCGCCAGAACGATCTATAGAAGGTAACGGCAAATCCAAATCTAAAGTCTCCATTCGAACGTTGTGTGCATACGCGTTATATTGCCACCGACGAAATTGATCCAGCAACACATTATTCGTCGCCTCCAATCGACTAACCTGTGCTTCCAGATCCGCAATACGACGCGCGGCCCAGTCCATCGTGAAATCAGTTGGCATCAGCTCACTCTGATCTCTTAGCTCCTGCTTCCGCTGCTTGAACCGCTGCTTTATCGTCGGGTACAAATACATGGTGTGCTTTGAAACAGACGGCACATCGAGTACCGATGCCACACGATCGCAAAACAACGGCCATGTCAGCTTGCCCTCCCATCGATCAAGCTCACGCAGTACTTTTGGAAGAGTCGCTTTAGTGATGATCTGCTTAGGCATCGTCTGATCCTATTTGCGGTTGTGAGATTGTTGGATGAGCTACTGGCTCGGATACATCTGCCGACATGATCTCAAGATCCATGAGTGCACGCTTTACTGCTGATGGGTCGTGCCCTTCGGGTATTCTCACTAATGAGCCGTCCGGCACAGCTTCGTTCTCGAGCGTCATACGGATTGACTTTGTATGAGCAAGCTTCCACTTGTGGTTGTCGACCCAGCGATCAGCACCAAACAAACCCTCATCATGTGCCTGTTGCGCTTGATTGAGTAGACTTGCTGTTTGCTCTTCTAACGATCTGATTCTATCAAGCGTAATGTGATCACCTTTAATGCAAACGTGCTCTTTGCAGGTCATGCACTCACGCTGTTTCTGGCACGGCGTCATTGCATAGTCGTGAGTACACATTCCATACAATTTCGCTTTTGCAATTCCCAACCGATCAACACCAAGCTCTTTATAGGTCACTGGCATGTTGGTGGTGAAGCGTGTCAGAACACTTGGCTCTTCATCAAGGGCCAGTGATCGGGCTGACTGCAGCTGCTCTTCAGGAGTTCTATGATCATAGTGTCGGTTGTCGTTTACCGATGCACGGCCAGCCCATTGGGCCAATGTGTAATCGTCCATCCCTGCCCGCACAGACATGGTGCTTAACCAGTGGCGTAGTTGATGGCTTGTAAGCTTGATACTTGAGCCGTCCGAGTTGGTTGTCCCGTTCTGGTCAAACAATGACAGTCCTTTCGTACTGCCCATTCTTTGGTTAACCTCGTTTGTCGTCGGCAATCGCCATGAGTACTGTCGAACACGAAACTTCTTGTGCATCTCGTTCTGGCGGTGCAAACATAGTGCATCCCAGACTTTTACGGTTTTTGTCGAATCGACAAATGGCCAATCATCTCCCGCACACTCAGTCATGATCTGCTCGGCAAGTCCAGAGTACGTCATTGCTCCTTCATCGAGCAACTTCGCAATCCACTTCGTATTCCGACAAGCAACTGGCCATTTAGGGTCGCCATTTGAATCGACGCCGTTACTCACGTAGTCAAGATCCATTGCGGTAGAAAATGCTTCCGGCGATAACGCACCTACATCCACATGCTGAGCCGTTGAAGCACATCCCGGATGCGGCAGGAACTTCCCAGGATTATCGTGTGCAAACTTTGCTGCCAAGCGTGCAGGTGCACCAATATCAATCAAGCGTGATACCGCTTCTTCAACCACACTATGCATGGCTGGAACAATCCACTTCTTGGTAGCGCCCTTTCCCTTTGCTGCCCACCAACGAAGATACATTTGTTGGTTGCCCTGCTCATCTGCCTCCCAGCCGATGCAGTCCACCGGCAAGGCCAATACCTCAGATATACGCCCCGGTGCGACCATCAGCAGTACCATAATGGAGGTAAAGAAGCGACTCTCCTTACTATCAGCGTTTGCAAACAGATCAGCTAGCGCAAGCATTAACTCATTACTCGGAAGTTTGTCGCTTTGATGCTTAGCCCCCTGCTCACCCAAATCTTCTGTCAGAATCTTAGGCTTCCGATAAGGAGATCTCCAGGCAGGCAACTGGGCTGATATCCTTTTATCACTGCAGAACTTAAACAGCGCCTGGAGAAACCGTCCAGTTCTGTACCACAGGTCAGGGCTTTCGAAAAACTCTTTACATCGAACAGCACTAACGTCCATGACCGCCTGATTAATTAGACCAACCTCTGCACGCCCATGCACCTGCATAAGCGCAGCTTCAACGCATTGTAGCGCTGCAGTCAGATTGCTTACCGAACGAACCGGTTTATGACTATAGCTGTAACGAACGTAGGCCTTTGCAAACTGCAGGAAAGGCTCTGCCATTGGAGTAAACGAATACCCTGTCTGTGGAGCGCTCTTCGTGGCAAACACGGCAACTGTTTTGCCCTGCTTCCAACGATCGTCAGCCCATTCTCCACTATCGCTAAACGCTGTAAGATCATCCCTGGCAGCGCGTATAAACTCTGCCAAGTTTGCTCTGGCGTCACGATCTGCACGCGGGACAAACTGAACGACGTTATCCATCAGTCAAAATACCTTCGATAGCAGCGCCGGATTCCTCAGCCTTGGCATCCGTGCACATAGCAATACAATGCTCGACCGCCAGAATCAACTGATCGTTTGCGTTAACAACCAGCTCGTCACAACCTGCCTTCCGAACGCGCTCTTTCTCGGTGTAAAGCTCGACTAACACTTCATGATGAGGACCATTTACCCAAGGCTGGAAGTGGTGGCAGGCGTAGCAAGCTCGGTATCCACTGGCGCAGAATCCGTAATTGCCGCAGGTGCCAGTAGCATTTTGTTTGTTGTTGGCCACGCGACTACGGGGATCATCGCCGCGTATCGCTTCTCGCTCTGAATGGACAAGAGTACCCATACAAGCCTGGGCAAAAGGCGCTAATTTTGAGCCTACCAACTCATTGATAACTAAGGCATCTTGAGCTGTATTCTCGGTGTAGACACCGACATTTTGAATGTCGCCGTGATCAAGCAGCTCAGCGATTACGAATGCCCCAAATCCCTCTCGACGTAACTTGGTGCCTCGTGTGTACCGGAATCTATTTGCGGACAGAGAAATGACTTCACCAGTTCTCTCCGAATGCGCGTCGCACAGACCTTCCAGTTTGCGCAGAACATTAGTGAGAGCATTAACTGGTTCGTGGAGGAAATCTGCCTCGCGGTCGCGTAGCGTCGCTTCAAATGATGTTGACGTTGCAAGGTTAGCCTTGTTCAAAAAAACAGGAACTGCCGCTTTCATTTCTTCAGACAACCTTTCTGGTTGACTAGTCTGTACTGCGGCTACTGACTGACTGTGCTGGTGTTGCAACACAAAAAATAGGTCTTCTATGACTGCCAATGACCGAAAGTCATTGCGGAAGCCACCGCCGCGTTGTTTTGCACGCGGAAAGCTAATCCGGAAAAATGCAGCATCAGTCTTCGAATCTTTTACAAGGTCACCACCGCGCAATGCTGCAATTTGCACAGGGCGTCGAGCGGTCATCGCCAACGTCATCAGGTAGGCATAATCTTCGAACGGGATTAGTTTTTGTGCCACAGCATTGGTAGACCAATCAAGGATTGCAGCAACTTCCAAGTCGGTATAAGGGCCTTCTGTTGGTGATCCACTACGAACAGCACTACCCTTGTCATTACCTTTTATCCGCCAACCTTTCAGTAGTTCTACTGCTTCAGGAGTGACACCATCAAATCCATAGTTGTGCCAGGCGATGAAAAAGCCCTTTATCCCTCCCAAGTGGTGCTGGTTTTCTTCTGACAGTTTGGCACGCCAATTTAAAAGGCTTTCGGCATCGACAACTGAAGCGCCTGTGTCATTTAAAAACAGATTAAACCTATGCGCCAGGTTTCTTGTGTATACAGCAGACATTTCCTCGGCATAGCGCTGTAGTGTTGCCCGGAATCCACTTTGTACAGGCTCTTCTAGTTGAACAGCACGGCCAAGATAGACAGTGATGTCCTTGTTAAGCTTCCAGCGGTTCTGATGAACATCAAACGTATAACCATCGTTTGAACGTGCAGGTCCAAACGGTGACAAATCCGGACGAGGTTTTTCTTCAGCTCTAGTCATTGTCACTATCAGCTATCCTAGTATCGGTCATTCCTGATTGCACTTGCCTGATAGCCTGATCAGCCATCTCTCTGATATGACGGCGATTGTAGGCGGCCCCTGATGCCTTGCCACGGTGGCCATTCAAGAACGCTCGAACATCCTGCTCTTGAGCTTCACTGATCAGTTAGGCATTGCTATCTTCAGGGTGCTTTCTGGCTCTCTTGTTCTGTTCGTCAATGCGCACTGACAACTCGTAGTTGAAATGGTGGCGGAACGAGTGAGGATGTATCAGTGAAAAATCTGGATCCACTGTCCGCATCCGTTCCATGATTTGGCTGCCCAGCGCAGACTGGGATAACGGTTGGCCGTAGTTCCTGCCCTTCCTGTGGGAAACCAGCAGATACGGATGCTTCCTTGCCGGTGCGATGGTGGCGCGCACACTGACGATATAATGTTGAATCTGATCTGCAAGCGACCTCGGCAAAGGTAGCGCCCGTTCTTTCGTTTTAGCGACGGGTTGATAACGCCGCTTGTCATGTGGATCATCCTGCCTGCGTCGAATCCACACCGACGGCTCGCTCCCCAAATCAAAATCATCAATGCGCAGAGCCAGAAGTTCACCCCGACGCATACCGGTATAACGCAATAAACCGAACAGAATCGCATTGCGTTCGCGCATAGCCTTGTTTGCAAACGGATTGTCTGGATGATCAGTGGCTGTGACAGCCATAAATCGATCGACCAACTCCGAAGGTGGTGACTTGTCGTGTGGGTCATCGCTGAACCTGTTTGCCAAGCCACGCGGTCGATGCTGCCTGATCGATGTGGCCATACGCTCTATCGACGCAATATCTGCAGGCAAATCTTTGTGCTGAGTGATCACAGAGGCTACGAACTCCAGATACTCTGCGATCGTGCTGAGCCTGTTGTAATGCTGCTGAGCCCCCACAGATGCACTTGGGGCAACGGACGCCAAATGCGCCTCAAGAAGGCTTGGACGACGTGAATTGGAAGCTGCAGGCGCTTTGTCCTGAATCTCTCGCATATCCAGTTTGGCAAAGTCTCTCAATGCAACAATATCAGCAAGGTCAAGGAACCGACCCTGTTTGAATTCTGAGAGAAGATCTCGCGAGAAGGCGGCCTCCCATCGAAACAAAACGAGAAGATCTGCCAACCTGTTCCTAATTGTGTTGACTGCCAAACCAGCGTTCCTTAACTGGGCAGTCACGTAAAGGGTGGGATAAAACAATGGAAGTCCGGCTGCATCCAACAGCATCGGAACTCTTTCCCCATCATTGAACAGTTTGACGGTAACAACAGGGGACATGGGCTTTATTATCTCTCTTTTACAAGAGTGTAGCACTATATCATCTATTTTAAACTAAAAAAAAGGGCGTAATCTCTTACACCCCATGTATACTCTACCTATAGTCTCTTTTTATCAACTATTTATTTTAAGTGTTTGCTAAAACGGAATATCATCATCAAATTCCGCTCCCGCAGCAGCTGGCATAGGTGCTGATTGCGGCTTGGCAGGTGCTGACGACTGGGGAGCCGACCGTGGCGCTTGCTGGTTGAAATCACTACCACCCGCATTATCCATACGACTGCCGAGCAACTGCATGTTATTGGCTATTATTCCTGTGGAATATCGGTCCTCGCCCGTATTCTTGTCCTGATATTTGTCAGTACGTAGGGAGCCCTCGATGTACACCTGCGAGCCTTTTTTCAGGTACTCACCGGCAATCTCACCTAATCGGTTGAATAGGGTGACCCTGTGCCATTCGGTGCGTTCCTGCTTCTCGCCGGTTGCCTTGTCGTTCCACTGCTCAGAGGTAGCAATGCTGATATTGGTTACTGCGCCGCCACTGGGCATATATCGCACTTCGGGGTCTGCACCTAGATTGCCAACTATGATTACTTTATTTACGCCACGTGCCATGATTTTCTCCTGGTTTGAATAGCCGCTATGTCCGTTCTGCGGTGGGGTAATTGTACCGTAGGGTTGGAGAATATTTTATGGAATATTTGAGGATTGCTGGGGCCTTGTACAGGTGTTGGAGGATTCCTGACTCATCAGCACAAATATGTGATAGCTTGCTCAGTTTCTGGCTGGCAGTTTTCTTCCGTATGATTGATCTGACTTTAGCTGTCGTTGCCGGTCTGAAACATAGATCAACGGAGGCTTTGGCCTGAAAATATCATCGAAACAGTAGGTTAGTATTGAAAAAGGTCATTTGTACAGCGCTGATAACAAAGCTTGACTACTAAATCTCTAGGTGCTTATTAATTAAAATACACTTCAGCTTTAATATAAACTTTTGATAAAACTCATAGCAAACGCCCTACTCATCCATCACCATTGAGATTTCAGCACTCAAAAGTTGATGTTGCAGTGACTAATTAGTGCCTGTCCATAAACTGACAACTGCTTGAATTAGCGGGATATATTTTCCTACAAACGTAAAAAATCCTCTTGGTTTTGGTATGTTTGAGTTGCAAAACGTAAACACACACCAAGAGGATT
>Ga0115030_1000144_pt1 | contig 26181 bp, 38 predicted proteins | sample SidtaG_4_FD_87174 | JGI IMG/M metagenome (GOLD analysis project Ga0115030, IMG submission 87174) | Marine algal microbial communities from Sidmouth, United Kingdom - Sidmouth_Male1 metaG | ecosystem: Host-associated > Algae > Red algae > Unclassified | place: Sidmouth, United Kingdom | collected... | reverse complement strand
TACATAAATCTTGCATGGACACCATCGATTCGGAGCAAACTTTCTGCTTCGACACTGACTCTGTGCAAGGCCTATACAAGAATCGTGCACGAAAATCCTCCGTTTGTGCAAGAAATGGAGGCCCGTAAAATCTTGTATATGGTGCTTTGCTATATTTTGCCATGTTAGCTCGACGGATTGTTTGCCCAAAGCCGACTGGGGGGTGTGACCCCCCCTCTCCAGCGCCGTAGAAGCAGGGTTGAAGTGGCCTCTCCCGAGTCTCGCGTGCCTGTCAGCAGTTTAAAAGTGCGCGATCGAGAGAAGCGTGCAGAACGAATGGTTACTGGCGTGTCGAGGCGAGTGGGGCAGCCCCACAGGCCGCATCTGAGGACCGATTTTATTGTTCCGATGGCCCGCGCGAAACGGAGGAGGAAACCCGCCCCCGTCGCTGTTATCGAAATCCCATAATCTTACTAGCACCCCTCCAAATGCCCCCACAAGGGATGCGCCTTCCTATTGACAACTTCGGGCTCGGTGGAACGGGTCCCGACAGGTGAAATGATCATTCAAACCGGCCTGGCTGACAGTGCGTGTTCCAGCGGTACCGCCTTCGTCGCTGTCAGCAGGTACCTTATACTTGCGCATCATTGGCTGTCGTCTTTGTCGAGAAGTAGGTCACGACGATTGGCACACTGAAATCGCTGCTGGCACGGTCGAGAGACTGAGCTGTCTCACGGTCTTCCTCTATTGAGCACAGCATCTTTGATCTCTGGCATCTGCATGCAACAACGACGTCAGCGATGATCCGTATCACAGAAACAGGAAACACTGCTCTCGTCCCTGCGCACTCGGGCAGACAGGCACACGACATGGACTCCTTGGAGGAACTCGGAGACGCACATCGGTGTCCTCTCCTCCTGTCTTGGTGCGGGACGTCGAGCGCTGTTGTCTCCCCCCGTACCTGTGCTCTCTACCATGTTGCCACCGCGTACAAGGCCCGAACCGCGCTGTGTTCTCTGCCCACCGAGCACCAGCACGGGCGGCATCCTTCCTTCCCCACTCATGGGGCCGTACTACATGGCAACGGGTAACATCCGACGTACGTACGTTCATCAAATCTGCGCGCTATGGGCTCCCGAGGTATACACCGAAGAGCAAGGCTCCCTTCGTAACGTCATGCAGGCATACCGCCGTGGACGGCACATGCGGTGCTCATCGTGTGGATCTCTCGGAGCGACGGTGGGGTGCCAAGTCAACTCCTGCCAAAGAGTCTCCCACTTCCTTTGCGTCCAACGCGGCCGGTGTGCTACTGTCCAGGCGCGTTACGCCGCGTGGTGCAGCCGCCATGTCCACATTATCGGCGACGAAGCGGACAAGGGCAATCTGTCTGTCGAGGGGCCTCCACTCGACGACCAGGGGGAGAGGGACGGCACAGACGAAGAACAAGACGATGAAGTAGACAAGGCGGACGCGGTGGACGAGGCGGACGAGGGGGACGAGGGGGGCGAGGGGGCCGAGGGGGGAAACGGGGACGATGGGGACAAGGGGGACAAGGAGGACGAAGAAGAAGAATGAGAGGAAGCGAAGGACGATGAAGAGGACGGGATACGGGTGTAAGGAGTGGACGACGACGAGAAAGAGGGACAGGCTGTGTAGCTTGCATCAAGACAAAGAGTTCTGAAGAGGACCATTTCATAATCACCAGGCGTCTGGCATGGCCGCCATCAGATACGACTGTCGTCCGAAACCTCATCTGCTCTCTGCCGGCGCGCTCCCCCCGCGATACCACGTCGACCGCCTCCGACACAGCCCGCCGCGCAGACTGCACCACCACGGCGTCGTGTGGATGCCGACGGAGCCCGCAGCCACCGACCCCCTCGCGGACGCACCGCAGCGGACGATGCGGCTCGGGGCGGTTGTGCGGCACGATAATTCTCCGAGTACGCAAAGGTGATGACAATGATGCAGGCGCTCGCCGCGTGGGGCCGGGCAGCTTCAAGGCCGCCGCCACCGAGGATACCGCCGCTGTCGGGAGCCCAAGCACAGCGCGCTGCCTCGCGGGAGTCGTGCCGGCACTGGCGTCGGCGGCGGCGACGAGGGAAAGGGTGGCGAGGAGGCGACGTATGGTTTCTCGTGCACATAAGTAGAATCGGGGGTGGCGGCATGAGCGACGGCGACGGCGGCAGTGGCGTGCACCTGGCGGGCCCCCACCCACCGGTGAGCGAGACGCGCACGCCACGCGTGGAAGCGACGCCGTCAGCCGGCCTGGACCGGCGGCGAGCATGGCCCATGGTCGAGACGGCGGCGAGCCCGAGCGCCGACTGCCGGGAGGGGGGGGAGTGCGGGCGTGTCATCCGTGGTCTCTGCCGGTCGCTTTTCGGGCGAAGCGCGGAGGAGTGGGGTGCTCCTACAGTGGGCGCTTGCAGATTGCGCGACACGGAGCGCGGACGCGTGGTCGCTTACGCGACAGGCGCTGGCGCTGCCGCCCTCACCGCCTTGCGAAGTTTGAGTCAACTCCGCCGCCGCTGACCGTGCCTGGCGTGCGCGATCTTCGCGGTCCATCGGCGTGGTGTGTGCTTGAAGAATGCCGTGACATCATCGCTTTTGCGCAGCCGCGGCACACGGGGCACCCGCTCACCCCCCCTCCGCCTTGGGCGGCGATGCCGTCACTGTGAGTCGCCCGCTCTGCGCGGCGGGTGGAATGGTTCGTCGATGAGGGACGGGAGCGCAGCGGACGGCGACTCGGATCAGTCGGGACGCGGGTGCGCTCGTTTTCTTTTGCAGCTGTTCGTCACCGACCTCCGTCGGCCACCGCGGCAGTCTGCTCTGCATCGAGCGCGCAGCAGCGGCGGGTGTTACGGAGCCCACACCGCGCCACCGACTGCTCCGAATTTCCACAACGATGCAGGTCCCAACCATATGGACGCATCCAGCCCCCAATGCGGTTGCAGGTTACACATTGTGGGGAGCTTCTCCGTCACCTTATCATAGACCACCGCACGGTGTCGGGCAACCGGCCGACCGCCGTCGTCCTCTGGGCGCCTATCGAACGGCGCCGCGCCGCCGGGCTTGGGCGTGTCTGCAGGGGAACGTCGCGGCCTCGACCCAGGGATGCGCCGGCGTAGGGGTTGCGTATCGATATCCGCCGCGTGTAAAGCAGCTCCTTGATGGCAGTTGGAAGTTGCTCCACGTATGCGCCCCCCTGTCGTCTGCACCCGTGTGCCACGCTCCGTCGTCACACCCGTACCCCTCGGCACCGTTGCACACTTCCACCCACCCACCCCCCTTCACTCCCATCTCTTATTCGCCAGCAGCGTCATGTGCACGAGGCGAGCAAGACACGCAAACACGCCCCGCGCAATGCATTTGTGGACGCGTGCTCCCGCAGCTCAATGTTTGCCGCACCCTCGTAACCGCGTCGGGCCGAAAGCCGCGCACCCAGACAGTTGAAAGACCACCATCAAGCGCCCCACCTGCCGAGCCACCGCTGCTTCCAGAGCGGTTTCTCCGTCGCCGTGCCCGTCGCCGTCGCCGTCGCCGTCGAGTGCGGCGAGGTCTGTTGATACAGAGCTTTGACACTGTGGGCGGGACATCGGGAGCGACGGCGTCGCCGGCGGCATGTCAGCGCGGAGGAGCTAGAAGCGTGGATGGCGTGGCCATGGTCATGCTGTTCGTAGTCCATAGGCGGGGCATACATAGGCCCGGAGAGGTTCGTTCGCCTCAACTCTTCTCATCATTAAGCTGGTCCGTACCTGGTTGCGCTCCTACCCTCACCATTGAGTCGTTTGTCGGAGGCGATACAGGCCACGTGCAATAGTCAAACTACCGCATAAATCAACATACACAGGCACCCAGAGATGCGGCATCCCGCTCGTCAGAGAAGCGCTCCGATGCGGACACTCTCTCAAAGAAGCAACGCCGCTACCTTATCAGCAACGCGTTGAAATTGTCCCGCAATCTGCGCCAACGTCAACCTTTCGACGGCCGCCGCCATGAGCTGCATGGGCTTGTCAAGGTAGCGACCGTTGGAGTACACGAGGTCGCGCACGTGTTTTTTCAGCTCCGAAAAGACACCCTCGACCGGCTGCAAGTTTGGGGAGTACGCTGGCAGGCGAATGTGGTGCATGCCGTTCTGCTGCATAAACTCGTCACCGGCCTCGTCGTGAATCCCCGCGTTGTCGTAGAGCACCACGCAGGCGTCCGGCTGCAGCTCCCAGGGCAGGCCCGGTACGTACTTGTTCATCTTCATGTCCAGGCACTGCAGGAACAAGCGCCAGTCGTCGGACGTCTGCGCAGTCCCCAACACCACCGTCTGGGACCAGATGACGCCCATCGTAAGGGAGACAGCCATCATCGTGCTCGTCTTGGGCACGGTGCGCGGGTCACGGTCCAGCAGCTCACACCTCTCCCCCTTCATCGTGCGCCCGTACTTGCGGTACACATCCCCGCCGTCCGTGTGCGTCTCGTCAACGCTGACGAGGCAGCGCAGCGGCACCGCGTTCAGCATGACAGCAAATTCGCGCTGAGCTGCCTCGGAGCGCTCTAGAAACAGCCTCTCGACGCGCTTGCGCGTGTACCCCAAGTGGCGCATAACGCGGTAGACGGTGGATGCGCTTACGTAGCGGTGGTCCACGTCAGGGTAGTGAGTGGACAGCGTGACGAGCAGGTCGACGTGGTCGCGTAGGAGGGCGACTGGTTCCTCCTCAACGAGGAGCTTGACGGCGCGCACTAGGTCCACGTTGCGCACCGCCGCGTCCGCGTGCTTGTTGTGCAAGTGAGGGTCCGGCCAGACCGAGCCAGTCGCCAGGAGTGCACGCCTCCATCGTTCAATTGAGTGTGTAGAACAGCCTACAAAGATGGCCACATCGTCGATGGCGTAGCCCTCGTCCAGGAGCCCGAGGGCGTGGAGACGCTGCTCCTCGGAGAACATAGCGGCGACGCAGTCCACGCCGCCTTCCTTGTCCCGGTAGGCGGCGCCGCCTTTCTCCCCGCACGCAATGGGCCCGCCGTCGGCGCCCGAATTGATCGACTCGGCGAACACGCGGGTGGGAGTGGGGGCGTCTCCGGGTCCCGTTGTGAAGGCCTTGCGGACCGTCGTGGCTGCCGGGTGGTGCGTGGGGTCGTCTCTCTGCACCGTCACGGAGTTGGAGGCGCCGCCGATGTTCTCGCGCAGGCCAGAGTCACCCGCCTCTGCGTTGGAGCGTTTGGCGTCTCACGTGACCCTGAAAGGGCCCGTGTCGGTGTCAGCAAGAGCACGGCCACACCAGAGGGCGTTGTCGGCAGCCGTCGGACCGTCGAGCGTTAGCGGATGTACGTCTTCTTTGTGGCAGACGGGTGGTGGGAGACTGGGGATCCTGTCGGCGCCGCTTACCAAGCCAGGAGACAATAGCGAGCGGATGGGCGACCGTCTCCCCGGCGTCGAGGTCGCCCGCTCGGAAGAGGGCGCCCCGGCCCCGGGGCGGTGGTTCAGGGAAAGGTGTGGCGCCACCAGTGACGACGGGGAGGAGGGCCACCAGTGACGATGGGGAGGAGTGCCCGGGAGAGGATGGGGTTGCAGGCGTCGTTGCAGCTCCCCATTGTTGCAAAGGGAGCCGGGGAAGGCGGAGGAGCATCCACGTCAGCGTCGCTGGGGGTGGCGGTTGACGCCGTGTCACCGTGGGACACGCAGGGCGGGAGCTACGAGGAAATGATCTGGTTGGTCACAGACAGCTGCATCTCTGCAGGTGACATTGCAGCCGCCCATTTCGTATCTCGCAGTCCGGACGGTGCAGCGCTGTTGTTTGCGCAGGTGGCCGCCCATGGGCTACCCATGTGCTCTTTCGACAAAGGAAACAAAAACTCTGTCAGACTTGAGTCGCCCCGTTGACAGTATTTGACAGCCCAGAATCGTGCGAGCCGCTGCGAAGCACTTCGGTCCGGAAGCGTCCTCTCACGCATCCGCCAAAGTCGCAGAGGGCTGCACCGTGCAGTGCATTCTCTCTGCCATGCACTCGCCTCGCCTATTGAACTCTGCTCAGGCGTACGGCAGCTTGTGTCATGGACGCGATAGCTTCTCTAGACGGGGTGCCTGTTCTTAACGTCGCGACATGCGCCTCTACCACTGTGTCATGGAGGCCCTAGCGTGGGGGCACGTGTTTCCGGCGCAAAGAGACACCCAAGACGACTTGGCCATATCTGCTCGACGGGAAAGGCGAATGCCCCTGGCTTTCTCATAGGGCATCACTTTTTGTGCGCTGTTGTCGCTGAGTGTCCGAGCACGCACGTGCTCGTGCGCCCAGGTGCTCTTGCCGTTGATGATATCCACATTCAGGGTGTGCGGGAAGTCATCTAGCCTCCCATGCCGCCTTACGGACCCGCCAGGCGTAGTGAAAAAGCCCAGGCACCTGCTTTGATTAGTCTTCGCGCGGCGCGCTCCCTGTTGTCACGCTGCCTCCGCGAGGTAGCGGACTCTTCCAACTCGCGCCCAGTCTGGACGGGAACGGGAACGCTGCAGCGTTCTTGCTTCATGTGTATCTTCGTGCTCACAGAAAAACGTGCGGCGCAGGGACGCCCTTTCCTCGCGGCGAAGAAGAGCAGGCACCACAGATTAAGAAAGCCAAAAAAAAATTGCCTCAGAATTGATCAAGAAGCCACTCAAAGAAAGTGGATGGCACTCCAATAGCGAATTCAGCCGACCCAACGACGTTCCCATCCATCGCGATTCGCAGCTCCGATCCCCAGGGAAGGGTGTAAGCATTTCGTCTGCATTTTGCTTGTGAGATCTGGTGTGTCCGGCAAAGAATCCTCAGCGGAGCAACCGTGATCCACTTTCTGCCACACGCCAGCCGCTCCGGAGCTGCCAGCCAGTCTCGCGTCCGTGGTGCCGTCATGCCGTGGTCTGCACCCCCGTCGTCGTCGGCTCCTCGTCGTCGTCCTCGGCCACCCCGTCGTGTCGGCGCCCCCGCTGTTGCCCGCATCATCGGCGCCCCTGTCGTCGTCGGCACCCTCGTCGTCGTCGGCACCCCCGTCGTCGTCGGCTCCTCGTCGTCGTCCTCGGCCACCCCGTCGTGTCGGCGCCCCCGCTGTTGCCCGCATCATCGGCGCCCCTGTCGTCGTCGGAACCCCCGTCGTCATCGGCACCCCCGTCGTGGTCGGCTCCTCGTCGTCGTCCTCGGCCACCCCATCGTGTCGGCGCCCCCGCTGTTGGCCCCATCATCGGCGCCCCTGTCGTCGGCGTCACCCCCGTCGTCGTCGGCACCCCCGTCGTCGTCGCCAGTCCTGTCGTCATCGTTGCCCCCGTCGTCGCCGAATACGACGCCGACCGTGCCATACACGGCGTGTGCGTCTCCTCCCCGCTGATTCACATCCTAGCCGGTCCCCAGATCACCCATAGTCCCGACAGTGCCCAAGCTTTTGCAGCTCTCTGCGGACGCGGCGCTGACACCGCCACCCACTCCACACGGGCCACCCCCTACACTCAACCGTCAGCCCCGGATCCTGGTCTTTCGAGGTACTTGGAAGGCGTGGGAGGGCGGGACTGTGGTATGAGAGTCAACATGAGATGCGGTTGGGTGGTAGTGGCATAGAGGTGCGGTGGCCGCTGTGGGGGGCGCAGGAACGGAGAGACGCCCAGATACTGACAGGACGCTGGCCGCCCAAGCATCCCCTCCCAGTGACGGCGCGTCTTCGTCCATGCTTCCGCCGTCGGTGGCGCGTTCCCCGCGATCCCCTGCCGCCCCTGCGGCCATGCCCTTGTGCGCCTCGCTCGTCGTCGTGCCTTTTGTTGCGTTGGCCTCTGTCTCCCTGTTACCTCCTCTTCAAGTGGAAGCACATGCTTCCGACCACACCGTCTACGAGGTGGGCTTCGGCACCGCCCTGGACGCCACCGTCTATTTAATATTCGACACATCCGTGACCTTCGTTTTGCGCGTCGCTGTGGACGGGCGGGACGGCAGCACCGGCTGGGTGGTGGCCGCTGTGTGGAAGCCGCTGATTAGTGGAGCAGTCGGGGGCCTGCGAGGTGCATTGGCGACGGTCGATACCGTCGGGGTGGCAGGGGCAGCTGGTGGGAGGACCGTCCGTTTCCAGCGAGCGCTGTGGGGGGTTTAGGCACGGAGACTGGACGTTATTTTTTTATCTCTAGAGCTCTCGGAAACTGCCAAAGGGGCGGCGGACACGTTCTTCAGAGCTGATGGTGATACGTCATGTTGTGGACGCAGTGTTGATCGCTACGTCACTTGTTAAACATCACCATGGAGTAGAGGACGATGGCTCCCCAGCCGGACTTTCCACGATCGCGAAAGCCCGTCTCTGCGCTCCTGGCTTGCAGAACAAGGCAACACAAATTATTGCGGCCGAGGCAGACACTGTGGCGCCGTCGGCGGCTGGGACTCTTAGCCTGCATCATCGTTCCAGTTGCTGCCGCTCGGCGGAACGCCGCTCCGGGAAGCGGCCGATGTGCTTCGGCGGCCAGCGCCATATCCGGGGTGACCAGAGGAGGCCCTGGCACTCGTTCGTGTGTGGTAGGGGGCGTTTTCTGCGATGGTCAGGTCGGCATGCACGAGCGGCGGCAAAGAAGTCGATACAACGCATTTGCATGACCTTTCGGTTGCCTGCCCCTCGAGGAAACACATCGGGAGCGGCAGTCTTGCGCTTCGTGTGCCCCGCAACTGATGGCATGGTCTTGTTGCGTGCGGGAGACACATTTTGGTGCGGAGAGGAAAGCTTGTGGCCTGCCACGATGCAAACCTGCACCTGGACCGGGGCGTTCGCTCGTGTCAAGGTGAAGCACAATTGTCTACGATTATTTTCTGTATGGTGCGTCAACAATGTCTCGCACTCGCTCCTCGTCTCGTTTCCGGCTGCTGCTTACCCCAACCTGGTCCGGCATCATAGCGTACAGCCGAGGATGTCTGAGATCGGTCGGAACGCAGGAGTGACAAGAACTCCATGGATTAGCGCGTTGCTCCCCTTGTGGTACTCAAGCACGCGCACGGGCACGGACATGCATCTTTTTCTACGCCGCGTGGAGCGCAACGATCCACGAAATGCAGACAGGTGTGACCACATTGAGGAAAAATGGGGACAAGAAGAACGCTCGAAAGAGCGGGACAAGATGGGGCAGCCAAAATGTGGCGTAGGATCATGTCAGTGACAACGCTAGAGAACCGCACGGTTGGGAGAGGCCGTCGAGCAGGTTGAGTGGCAGACGAGGGCGGGTACAATCCGGCAACGTAGCTACCGCTCCTCGACTAAATTAGGACACCTGCAGATAGTTTGGTATGTACGGATCAGGTGACTCGGCATGCGGCGGCCATGCGATGCGAAGCGGAGCGGAACAAGAAAATGTGAACGGAGACTGCTCGCACGTACCTCTCCACCAGTACACGCCATGCAACTGCCACCAGCAGGGACCCCCGCAGCCAGGGTACCGTTCCGAAGCTGCCATCGCCGGCTTGCGGCACGAAATCTGCCGATGCGGCTTCAATAGACGTCGTAGAAGCCGCCGAGGACGAGGGGGACGTCATCCCGGTCGTCAGGCACCATTGCAGGCATGTTACCCAGAAGCCCAGTCGAGAGCTGTGGTCAGGGGCGCGCCCGGGTCGGCCGCGCCAAGCGGCTGCTGTTCTCGGTTCCGAGATTCCGATTTTCCCCGTTTGGATCTCCTTGGGGGCGCCTCTTCCGGGCATCTTGCATTCCCAGATGCCACAGGTCCGCGAGACGCCTGCAGATCTCTCTTGGGAATGCCTGAGATGCCATGGGATTCGCCGCGGTGCTCAACAAGCCAGAATCAGTGGCAAGTCAGTGAAGCATCCGCACACACATTTGTCTCCCAAGGCGAAAGTAGCCCAGCTTCTTTTCGTGAACGCACCTCTGGCCGAAGATGAGGCAAAGACAAAAGCATTCATCGTCATAAACGGCAGGAAAGGCGACAACAGTGACAGCTGAAGATACAGAAGTCCTGCTGCCACTGTGCGCTAAGCGCACGACAGCTGTCGCAAGATCTGCACACACTGCGACGTCATGGATCAGGCACCTAGGGACCCCACTTCGTCACCGTGCTGCTCGGAAGTCGTGGGAGCCGGACGGAGGACTCCTTGTGACACGACATGAATGCCATGGCATGCTTGTCAACGTTCCGTGCTCTGAGACGTGCGACATGAAGAGAAGATAGTGAATGAATCGAACGCCCTGGAAATTGAACCCGGGATCTGCAGCAGTCCTTCCTGCGAGTTCGGCCTTCCCTGTGTTGCGACGCTGGCCTGTTTGGACTCGCCAGAAACTCTCGAGCCATTTGTGTTGTGGACTTGTCCGAACATATGACAGGAGTGCTACATTGGCGGCGGCCGTTTCAGGACGGGGATTGCGTGAGATTCGTCGTTCGTGAGTGCAAAACGTGGAGACATCCAATTCCACGTGGTGGAGAGACACATCGGTGATGCAGCAATAACCATGCAGCACGCACCTCTCTCCCAGTCCAACTGGTGCAACGGCATCTCGTGCGTCAGGCGAAAAGAAAGAGTCACATTGGGCCATGGGGCTGCTCGGGCAGTATGGACACATCATCACTCTTGCAAATCTACGAGTCGTTCTGACCTTATCAGTGTCACTCTTTGGCACAGCAGGACAGGTGGAAAAGCCCAGTCTCCGGCACACCGTTGACCCGCTGCAATACCCTCGTTATCTTGTTGACCAGCGCAGCACAGATGCCAGACCTTGAAGAAAGGTTTGCAGCAGCGCGGCACCCGCAGCACGCGGGAAACGAGCGAGAAGCAGGACCTCTGTTTCTGAGCCACAAATGAATGCCTCCGTCGTACGTCCGGCATCGAAGAAAAGTGCCTACAACACAAGAGAATGCAGCATACCTCACACGAGAACGCACCACAGCACAAAACCGATGCCTCAACAGGCTGCACAGAAATCAAAGACCAGTTTGTGTCCTAGCAGAGGAGACCTGCGGCCGCGCTACGCGCCGCACTAAAAAACAAAAGCGCATACCACACAGGAGAACGCCTGATGGCAGTACACCGATGCCGAGGCACTCTTCTACAGATATCCAAAGCACAGAGCGTCGCCCGGTGCAACTAGGAACAGGGCGTTAGGGGTGCCGACAGGGCGTCCCCAACAGTGCAGTCTGCCAAAGGCCACAGCCTCACTGCATGCGCCGCAGAAAGCGCAACACGCGGCACTTGGTCGCGTACGGATGGTCCCCTCGGTGGTTGCGTCGATAAAAGGTCATGAGGGCCGCACTGACTTGCTGGATGTCCTCCTCCACTGCGACCGCGCCGACGATGTTTCCTTCAATAGCACCCATAGTGAAAGTCGTCGTGAGCTCCAGTTGCCGTCCGGGCGACAAGAGCGCCCCGGCAAATTCGGCAATGGAGGCGCCGACCTCGTGGGGCGTAAACAAGCGAAATGCAGCGGGAGAGGGAGCTCCAGCAAAGTCGTCAGCCGCCGCCGACGGCGGAGCAGACGGACCAGCAGGGCCAGGAGCTGGTGGGCAGGTCGAGCCGGGGAGAGCCAATGTAGGCTGTGCATGCGGACCACCAGACCTCAGGAATGGTCGACCGGCCGCAGGAAGCCGAGCCAGTCCGGGGAGAGCACTAGAGAGTGCGTGCGTTTCCCCACCAGACGCGCGACACGCCTCTGCCGCTGCTTGAGCACCAGCCGCCGGCGACGTGAACGGAGCAGACCAATTAACTGACCACGACTGCGCGGGCGGGCGGCCAGTGGCGGCGGCCGAGCCACGGCTCTCCCGCGCGTGAAGAGGTGGGAGTGTAGCAGTCGCCGCGATCGGAAGAGGCGCACCCCTCGACGGTGGCCTCTGTAGCAGCGACGAAGGAAGACGAACGGCGGACAGCGGGAGCGGAAACATAGCCCGAAAAATCCGACCACCACAGGCGGCACTCTTCGACAACGTAATCGCAGCCGCGGCACGGTCCGCAAACGACGCGACTACCGGGGCGCCCGCACGTGCATTGGCAGGTCCTCGCCGCGCCGGCAGGGTCTGTGACGGCGTGGAAGGTCCTGGTGACGAGGCAAGGATGTCTCGACACGGGGCCGGCATGCCCGTGGCTCCCGGACGCTCCACCGGCACAACCATCGTCGAGAGCGTGGCGACAGGCGAGGGCATGGCCGCTAGTGGTGGCTTGACGGCAGGCGGTGGCACAGTGTTCGAGGACCCCGAAGATCTGCTGCTCGTGCTTGTGTCGGAGGGCGGTGCCTGTGGGACTCGGATGCGCGACGGCGTTGGTGCCGCCGAATGGGCATCGGAGGTGGACCTTGACGGGAAGCGCACGTGACCGAGCCGACCTAGTCGGCCTGGCAGCTGGTGACGCCCACCGCCGTTTCTTGCGTGGCGGCGTATCCCAGACCGTGTCACTGGCACGGAGAGCCCACCTGCACGGCCGGTTCGGTCGCCATGGCGCCCCCGCAGACCGCAAGCGTTGCACAGGGTTTCGCCTTCCGGTCCAGACCGCCACTGCGGAGTGGCAGAGACCCTGCAAACGGAGCAAGCACGTCCCATGACGGCAAAAGGTGCGCGAAGACAGTTGCACGCACGCGCCGACCGACAATGCGGTGAGCACAAGATGGAGGAGGTGGAAATGAAAGACAAAGTCTCAGGATGGACAGGTTGCTCGAGGGTCCACGATGGCGATGAAACAGACCCACAGCGTCGTCAGGGTCGGAACAGTGGTCCTGTGGCGGGAGGGGCCGACGGGTGCACAACACAAACGTGCGAGACGCCTCCTTGCGTCCATGTGTGATGCACGCGCTGTGCGGGTCGTGCATCCCCCGCCCTCATGCCAGATCGACTTCATAAACTCTCCCCACACCCCCACGTGCGCTGGTCGGACTCGCGGCGTCGCACTGGTGTCCACGCGACAGCTGGATTCCTTACCGTTGCGGTACCCCAGGAAAGCGAAACGCGGCGGATGCGGCCTGCCGGGCGGCGGTGAGGAAGAAGGACCCAGGTCGCCGGCGCGCCGCCGGTTGCCGGCACGCGTGGCGCCAGCACTTGCCTGCGCATACGTATCTGCATGCGCTTCACAGACGACCTCGAAACGGCGAGTCACGGTCCTGGGGCAGTAACTTGGCCAGTCAATCGGCGAATTCCGGTGACAACTGCTTCTGAGATGGCCGTGTCGCCGCATGATGGTCCCCGCTGCGGCGTGGGACACGACGACGGTGGCCGCGTCGCACGCGGCGCTGCCGTAGACCCCCCCCGGAACTACGCTGCACATGAGGACGTTCTCGACGGCAGTGTGCGCACCGCGTCACTTTTAGGAATTCCTTGTACCTCTGAGCCCGCGCTCCGCGGCCGGCAACGGTCCCCTGCCCTTTGACTCAACCACGGGCTCGGCGAGTTTGGTGCCCGCTACGTGCGCGCCGCCTCGAAGCTCTTTTCTCGCCTTCTACGCTGACCGACGTCTACGCGCACGACGAGCTGGGCCACAAGCCGTCTTCCTGCGCCCTTGGCGTCGTGGCCGGCCGCTTCGCAACGCTCGCAGCCGGCTTTGTCACTGCCGTCTTTCCAAAAAAATAGGATGCCGCTGGCTGCCGGCAGTGGCCAATCGCGCGCCCGCGCCGTGCTACTCGTCCGATCCCTAAATGGGCTGACGCTCGCGTATGTGGGGGCGGGTCCGTCTGGGCCAGGGTGATGAACGCCCTCGGTCCCAATGCTCCTCCACTCCGGCAGGCGCGGGGGTACCTGCTGGCGGCGGTATATGCGCCGATCGCCTCTTTCTGGGGGGAGGCGGGCGCGCCGGGCACCGCGGCTGCGGCGGTAGCGCCGCCGCCGCGTCCGTACCGCCGGTCGGTGCGCACCTGGCGACGGCGGCCGTCCACCTGCGCTCTTGTCGAAGAGCATGCACAGCTCACAGTCAACAAAAAATTTCGCATTTGAAACGACCTTCGGTCAAGTACGATGGCGCGTCATTGTCATTGGCCAGACGATGGCGCGTCTTTGTCATTGGCCGGGAAAGCGCCACGTAATCTGTGCTCTCGATGACGCAACCCGCCGTTGCGTTCCCGTTTGCCACTGCATCTTCAGCCCCAGGCGGACCAGGTGCTTTCCTTCCCACAAACCCTTCCATCGCCATCGGTATGCGCTGTTCCCCCCTCCATCAACTCCCTCATCACCATGAAGTTCGGCTGTGTCGCTACTGGTGCAGCCGCATAGGGCGCCACCTAGGCACCGCACCGACCGACAACATGTACAGTGGCGGCACACCCCGGACGGCGGGCATCTCGAAGGCTCGGAGGGGTGGGGTGGGGGCCTACCTTGCCTTCGGCGTGAGGGGGACTTTGTTTGGCATCGCGACACCCTCCCCCCCCTATCCCGTCCCAGTTTTTTTCCCTTCCACTTTTGGTGTGTTGCGTGTGTCGTTCCTGTTTTGTCGATGGTCGACGGTGGAGGCGAGGCCGCTGCGCGCGAGAACCCCCCCCCCCGACCAGTGGTCCGACGTGTGGATCACCCCCTTACTGATCCCCGACGAGCTGGCGCCGCCCGCGGTGGTGGCGGCGAAGATCCCGCACGGCGAGCGACCGCCACTGCCCGCTGGGCCGCTGCCGAAGACGGCCGCTACGGCACACCCCCGTCGCCGGCGGCGGGGGCAGCCGGCGGCGGCGGCGGCAGCAGCGGCCACGCGTCTGTAACGCCCGTTGGGGGGTCCCACCGCCCGCGCAGCCGCGTCGACGCGGCAGGCGGAGGCGGCAGCGCGGCGGCGAAGTCGGCTGGCGCCCCCGAAAGCGCCCACGTGTCAGCAATGGCGGCGTCGACGGTGTCCACGGCGGCGACGTGGAGGTGGAGGAGGAGGACGCGGACGAGGACGGGGCGCTTCGCGACCCTTTCCGTGGCCTTTGGGGACATCCTCCTGTTCAACGTGTGGGCGGCGGACCTCGGGCGCTTGAAGGCGGGGGGCATGTCTGTGTATCTAGGTATTACAGCGCCGCGAGGGCCGCCGCACCCTGCTACTTTTTGATGCGTGGGACCACGCCGATGGGTTGTCGGTCGAGTCCCTCCTGAGCGTCCTACGCACGGACTTGGACGAGCTGTGGGCGAGGATTGAGGACAAGCCAGCGGCGGCGGCCACAGCGCCGCTGGAAGCCCTTTTTGACCTCCATGTTGTGGAGCTGCCGCACATCCGCCACCGTGCGCAGGAGTTGAACGCGTGCGTCGCGGCGCTCCGCGCCCTTTTCCTCGCGTCGTTCGACGGCGCCGGCGGCTACGGCATGACGCTGCGGCGGCCGACACGCGTCCACTTCCTCGCGTCGCTCGGCGGCGCCGGCGGCGACGCCGGCGACGTTGCGGCGGCCGACACGGAGCCCCTCATCAAAGCCAAGTAGTCCAAGGCCGTCCCCGCCGACGCGCTCGGCACGTATGACTTTGGGTCGGAGCTTGCCAAGGACCGCGCCGCGCCGTTGCCGTCCAAGACCGAGCTCATCGCCGCCTACCTCTGCAACTTGGCGTCGGACGCGACCGTGCACGTCACCGCCCCGAGGTTTGGCCGGTAGACGACGGACGTCCGGGTCGTGCCGTCCCCGGCACGACGGCCGCAATGCTCCTGTCGTCGGCCATGGACAAGTTCGATTCGCGACACTCGCGCATGCGGGCTCCCCCGCGCGGACTAAGAAGAGCGCCGACTTGCACGACACCCTCGCTGGCCACCTGCGCGCGCTCTTCCTCAAGCAGATCCTTGGCCTCCCAAACGCGGGGCTGATCTATTACGAGGAGCTGCTTCTGTTGGCCGTCTCGTCGGGCGTCGGCGGTGCCACGTAGGAGGCGCACCAGGGCGACCACTGTGCGGCAGATGCCACCGCTGTATATGTCATACTCTTCTGAGGTCTTTCTCATTTTCATTGCACATGAATCAGGTCTTCGTTTTCTGTTTCGTCTGCGACCTCCTCTTCATTGTCCAAAAGTGTTTCTGCACCCATGCGCCCAGTGCCCGTCCACGTGCTTGGCCGATGGACGGCACCAGTCCGCCCGTACGACGCAATCACTCTCAACTCTACCACTCACTTGTTCACACCTGCATCAGTCTGGCACCCCCCCTGCGCCCTCCTCCACCCCCTTACTCCTCCTTATGTTCGCCTTGGCTGCGTCTCTACGGGTTGAGTGAGGCAATCGTTCATGCCTACGCGTCAACATCGGCCACGTCGGGCGTATTGTTTCTCGTCAACCGGGTGTTTTCATTCACCGGCCCCGTCACGTCCTCGTACAGTTCGGTAAACCTGTACCTGACCCACGAATGCCGCAACACGGCGCCAGCCCAGTGCATTCGCAGATGACAGTGAGGATGGCCATAGGGAAACATCCGCAACGACGCGCGGCGACGAGTGGGAGACAGAGGTGTGTGCATCGGTGCCTTCGTGACTGAACGTTCCATACAATGCACCATGACCCGGAGCGCCAAAGACGACGATGGCTCAGCATGAGTCCCGCTCGTTCTGTTTGTCTCCTCCATAACACAACATGGAGCCATTCCACACAACATTGGCGTGCTATTCCCGCCCTATGCGGGCTGTTCCCGCCCGATCGGTATGCGCGCTCTTCCGCAACACCCCCGCAGTTCCGGGGTCTATCGCACAAGAGTACCTACATGCACGTCAGCGCTGAGCCCGGATGAAGCGCAGCACACGGACACGGGTTCCAAGAGGAATTGTTCCACGGCAGGTCCGCCGAGAGAGCGCGAGAAGCGCTGTCATGACATCCTCCTCGGGAGCATCCAGGACAACGTTTCCGTCGATGGCCCCTTCATCTGCAGCGAGGGAGATGGCACGAGTGAGATCCATCTGCCTTTCGGCAGTCAGATGCACACAGGCCACGGCAGCTACGGCCGCCGCCACTTGGGCAGGCGCGTAAGACCGGAAGCCGAGGATGGCCAGAGTTGCTCTCCCGGAAACGCCGGCATCTGGTGGCAAAGATCCAGCATGTGGGCGGCCACCCGCATCCGCGGCGACGAGCGGCGGTGCCAGGAGAGTCGCAGTCGACGAGCTCACGGCGACCTGGGTAGCACTGGAATGATTTGCCCCCGCGGCGGCTTCGGTACCACGGCGGCATGCATCCACAGCGGGAGGGGCGCCGCCGCGGCTGGACTCAACCGCAGGATCCACACCCTCGGGCGTTGCCGTGGGCATCTGCGCCGCAGCACGCCCACCCGGTGTGGCAGCCAGAGGTGCCCCCGCTGCGGCATCCGCAGCCGCAGGGTGGGCTCCTTTCGTCCCGGCATCGTTGGTGCCAGAGGCCGCAGCAACTGGGGCGGATGCTGCCCCATCGCCGTCGCTGCGCTGGCCGGGCCTCGCGACTCCGCCCTTGACTTCTTGATGGACGCCGTCACCGGGGAGGGCGCGCACTGCCCCGGTCGAGCGAAGCTCCTGCAGCAGGGATACTGCAGCCTCCCGCCTACGCTTTCCGTCCATGGCGAAGGCTTCCAGATTGACGGTTACGGAAGGAGTTCCGTCCGGTGTGGTCAGGGCGCGCTTCCTGCCCGGTACACACGAATACGGCCTGCTGCAGTGGTCGCTTGAAGAGGGAGGGATCTTGGATTCCATGAGCGAAGCAGCGCGACAGGCAACAGCATCGAAGCAACCACAATCGCGGGACGTAGAGTCGTGGGGCGAACACGAGGAGGCGGAAGAAGACGCGCGATGCAAGGAAATGCGGGACGCTCCACGGCTCGTTACTCGAGTCGTCACTCGTGGCCGGTGGAGACGGACCGCTTCACCCAAATGAGACGGTCGACCGCTCGTGATGAGATCACCGCAGACTTGCAGCGCTCTTGACAAATGATTGGCTGACACACGACGGACAAACTGGCTCGGCCGCGCAGAATCTCTTTGGCCATGGAACTGGCATGCGTCAGGTCCTCTCCGGCACGCGCCCGTTGCAACTGCGCCCGTTTCGTGCCTCGCCCGCCATGAGCGAGGCTCTGAACTTCTGGGCTCTCCACCCTGCATCGTCCTACACCACGCACTCCCCCCCCCCTCGAGCTGCTGCGTCGGCCGAGCCTCTGGTGGTAGGCGCTTCGCACGTGTGGCTGCGCTGTGGTCGCTGTTTCGCTCGTACGCCGACATCCGCACTCTGACCACGGCGGCTTCTGGCCAGGGCAATGCCCATTCTGAGGATGTCGTGTGGGCGCGTCGCTGGCGGAGGAGACGCACCGGCGTCGACGCCCGCCGCGGGTGCCGTGCACAGAGCGACCCATGGAGGGAGATCAGCGCTTCTCCCTCGCGTGGAGAAACCCGTCGCCGACTCTCGAGGTGATTGGACGAGATGCGATTGCCCGCGTGCAAGGCTGTCAAAAAGATAAATCGTTTGATCCGATCACATTTCCACGTCTCACCAAGGTCGTTGCGCACCAGCGCGACTCTGCCTGTTCGGAAGAAGTGTCACCACCCAGCCTCCCAAGCAACCTGATTCCCTTCGCGCATTTGTGGGGCCGCTGGCACTCTTCTGGCGGTTTCAATGAGTACCCCGACAAGCGCTGTCGTTCCGGACGGCGACTGCCGCATGGGTGGCCTACCGCCCCGCATTCCGGGAGAGCTGCGCCAGCGGAGGAAGCTTTTGCCTCCGCGCTTCTCGCTCGTCACTGTCGGACGTGTTTCTCGGGGTGCGGGTCGAAGCCGCGGACGAAGCGGACGGCCGGCTGCATTGCGAACTGGTGCCCACGGGTCGGACACCACGTGGGAACCTGCGGCGCTCGACGTGCTGCACCGGCACGCCGTGCCCGTCAGAACAATCCGTGATGGCTCGTCGGCTGTCTTGGCCGCGCTGCAGCTGCACCGGCGGCGCAAGGCCGGAGGAACACCATCCCGGACGGACCACACCGGCGGTTTGCGTGCACCCTTGCGAGAGAGCGAGACAACAGCGGTGGCATCGTGCGCCGCCACACTGTCATCCAAAGCCAGACAGGCTCTGTCGCGTGCGGACCTGCTTCGGTTCTTGGGCGTGACAGCTGAGGACGCCCTCGCCACGGCGGTGGCGACGACTGGCGGCAACGTTTCTTCACAGCGCGTTGAGGCCGCCGTGGCTGCGGACAACGACGCATTCGCCGCATGCCAGGCCGCGGACGCCCACGCGGCGACGGTCCTCGCAGCCGCGGCTGCGGCAGAGGCAGCCGCTATCGCGGAGGCAGCCGCTCAAGAGTCTGAAACGGCGGCAGCGGCTCCAGCTGCGGCCGAGGTAGAAGCAGCGGCGGAGTCAAACTCGACAGTACTCATCATCTATTCATCCCCGTTGTCCGACTTTGAGTGACCGAGCAGGAGAACGACCTGGAAGGGGGCGGGCACGCAGATATAGTGCAGTATCTTCTTTGCACTGAGTGGACCGCTCCGGGGCCCATGTTATAAATAAAACAGCGCAAGGGCACTGCCTTTGGCGCCATGAACAACCACACCGGCGACCTGCAAAGGCGCCCTTGAACGTGCCGGGGTGACTCTGTGCGACCATGATGTCTGGCGCACAGGGCAATATGCCACCCTCCCGCAAGCGCCGCCGTCGGCAGCGGCACGACAGCGCCCTAACAGCCGCCCATCGTCACCTCACCCAGTGATGACGTGTCTGCGCAAGACGCATACAAGTGGGGGCTTGCCAATGACCTGCGACGAAGCCCAGGCTCGCTAGCTGTACTGTCGGCACGTACGCTGTACAGAGAATAAAACTACGTTTAATAACCTGCTGACCCCCCCGCGGGCAGCGACACGCACATCCGAGCATGAACGCACTCCCTCGTGACGAAGCCCTCCAACTCGCACACCAGCTGCGCGGATTAACATTGAAAACCACTCGTCACTGAGCGGCACGCCTTGCATGAACTACAGGGGCCTCGTCGGCGTCCTCGCCGTCGACTACATTCATCTGCTCGACGTCGGCAACCCCTGAGCGTGCTGCAGCAACCGCCGCGACGGTGGCAGCACCACCCGTCCTGTCACTGCGCATCGGTGCCATGTTGGAGCCACGCACGAATGCGACGCCGGCCGAAGTGGCCGCGTCCCTGGCAAGAATGTTGTCAACGTCGATTGCAGGCATAGCCCGCACGACCGGGGCAGACGTCGGTGCTGCCGAAGACTGCGACGCAGACTGCGCACACCCACCGGGCAGGCCACGCAGGCCACTACGCGCCAGTGCACGAGACGGCGCGGTGTCGGCAGCCGATGCAGCGTTAGAAGGCCCGCCCTTACTCGAGGCCGCATGGGCGCCCCATGATGACGCCGGCCTCCTACCTGCGCTACGAACAAGTGTGTCGACGGTCACGGCAATGGTGGTCAACAGAGCCGGCTTCATGGTTGCTGGCATGGTCGAGCAAAGCCAATCCGCAACCTGGGCGGCAGACAGCGTGCCGGACATGAGCGAATAGCCGCGCACATGCGACTGCATGGCACCTGAGATGAGAAGAGCCGCCAGCTCCGGGTCAGCGTCGGCGACGGGGCATTGGCACATCTTCTCAATGACCAGATGCGCCACCTTGAGAGGCGGCAACGACCCAAAGTCCGGGTTGTTAAACTCGGGCATGCAGCTGGACCACGGCTGACGGGTTCCGGGCGGCCACAGGCTCTCGAGGTCCACCACGACAGGGACGTGAGGCTTGACATCCGCCTTAGCCCCCTTCACAGCCTTGTTCTTACCGTTGCTGCGCGGGGACTTGCCCTTGTTGATGGCTGCGGCATATAGCCCGATTCGGCCGCCGGGGGGGCCACGCAGGGACTTGACCCGGCTGCGAGGCGTGCTGCTCGCGCCCGCGACGGAGACCACATCCCCGTCCACCTTGTTGTCGTCCAAGCCCTCGTCGCCGTCGCCGCCCTCGGCGCCGTCGACGTCGCTCTCCACGGCGTCGGCGGCGCGGCGATTCGCCGCCACTGCTCCATCGTCGCGTGCGGCGACGAGCGCATCAAACGCGACCTTGTTGTCGCCCTGCAGTACAGCGGCGGGGCTGCCAAGAGACTGCATCAGACGGATAGACTCGTCGAGCCCGACGGCCTCGGCGTGCGTGTTGGCGCGCAGCCTCGACACGTTGCGACGCCGCTCAATGCCGACCTGCGCCGCAGCGGCAGACACGCTCTGTGTGTTGTTCACGAGGTTGCGCACCGTCGCGCTGGTCATCAACACGCACACAAAGTCTGTCTCGTCTAGCGGGCGGTTCGCCTTCTTGCGCAGCAGCCGCCCGTCCTTGACCACCCACCGGTCGAGCGCGTACGTTTGCGTCCCGTACTGGTGACCAGTGAGGCCACAGACGCCACAAACCTTGTGGTGGACACACTTGGCATTGCCGCACTGCCCCTTCTCCGCAAAGGGGTGGTCCGGCTGCAAGCTGCGGCGGCAAAGCGTCTGCCGCAGCGCACACGTCCGTGCCGTGTGCCCCGTCCCATCGGGGGGCGCCACGTAGTGGCAAATGCCACACTTCATTGTAGCGACGACTGCAACGCCCGGAGCAGGCCCGGCCGACTGTCGCCTTGGGCACCGCGCGTCGTCGCCCGCGCGTCGTCACCGGCTGATCGCTCAGCTGCAGCAGCCGGAGAGGATGCACGAGGCTTGCAGCCGCGACTGGCCGTACATCGACGGCTAGAGCCAGCAGGCAGCCGTGGCAGAGCTCTTGTACCCGACCCCGGCACCGCACGCCCCACCGGCCCACGCTAAGAGTGGCCCGGAGGGCTGCCCATGCGAAGCGAGCGTGCGCGTGCGCCCAAGGAGAGTACCAAACGCGGCCCGGCGTGTCGCGGGGGCGCGATCGTGGGAGATCGCATCGGACCGCGAAGGTGGCTGCAGAGGCGGCAAAATGGCAAACCCGCTGCGCCCCAGATCCCGTGAGGTGCATTGGTGGCGTCGTGAGCGTGGTTGGAGGACGGTGGGAGGGGGGCGGGGCAATAGCGGCCCCTGCAAACCGCCAAAACAATGGACCGTCCCGCGGCCGCCAAAGCCGAGATCAACCAACGTGGGGGCAACCGCAGCCTGTCAGACGGGGGGTACGGTGCCACCGTCGCGGGGGGTGCACCGCGTGTCACACAGACAGCGACGTCGGCGACGGGGGAGGACGAGAGGGATGAGCGCAGAAGGGCGCTCGGCCGCGCTGGCCGGCGAACGCCGGCCAGTCGACCGCGGGCCAAGACGCCACGGCGCCTGTCGTCATCTATGGCATGAAGAAGGGGGATTGACAGGCACTCGTCGTGTTGCCATTGAAGACGCCACCGCAAAGGCCGCTGCGAGTGACAGGCAGGCTGTCCATCTGACGCGGGAGAGCGGCTCCCGGCTTTACCCGAGCGCACCCATCCGACGCGGGAGAGCGGCTCAATGCTGCGCACTCGCAAACGCGTTCGACGTTTCATTGGCTGTCACGCTGTTGTGGCTCACGGGACTTAGTGGGCCATTGCGTGTTTGGGCAAACAATCCGTCGAGCTAACATGGCAAAATATAGCAAAGCACCATACAACTGTATACAAGGAAATTCGGGCTCTCCCAGGAACATGGTCTAAGCCCCACTGTGCGGGGGGTGCACTAACAACCATGCCTGTACTAGACCCCCTCCGCGAATACATCGCACACCCGTTTCACCTCACTGTGAAAACCATACTTGTGTGGGCTACTTGGAAATCGTCTGGTCCCCCGACAACCGCAGTCTGCCAGTGCGGGCCAGCTGAAAGGCCGACAGTTCCGGACCGGTGCCGTCGAGCAGCCGTTTCGTGACTCACGATCGTCTGTTTGGTCTGCAGTTTCGCCGTGAGGCATGCGCTCAGAGGGTTGTAAAAAGGGCATTTCATCTCGAGACACAACTGGTAAACAAACATGCACAAGTATGCGTGGCCACATTTTAGAAGAGCACAGTAGGTGTGGAAGTTCAAAGGCCGCGGGACCAGGTCTCCGTGCCCGGTAGGCTACCCAAGCTGCCACGCAACTTTGAGCGTGGTCTCTAATGCATCCTACGAGACTACTTTGGCCTCGACGGTCTTCTTCCGGATTTCGGTACGGTGCAATTTGAGGGCCGAACACTCGGGATTTCTGAAACTGAAACGGCCGCGCCTGCCGAGGATCACGTGCTGCCCCTCCGGCGGGCCACTCGAGTTCAGATACTCAAGGCCGGAACTGGGGACTACGCCATCGCCTGGAAACGCCCATTCAAATCCCCGACCATACCCCCCGTCCGTTCCTGCATTGGTTGGGCGGAAACGCCCATCCATTCCCATCCAAAAGCCCATCCGTCCCCATCCAAAGCCCGTCCAAAACGCGTTTGGATGGGCAGTCTGGGAGCCGTGACGATGCCTCGTTTACGCACTCGATTGACCTCGTCCTGTGGACTGGGCCAAGCACAGCGTGCCAGACGCGACACTTACGGGGGCTACAGTGAGCAACGGCGCGCTACGCGGAAGTCGGAATGATGCTGGCCCAATCAGATGACGTTTTCCTCCGCGGCCCTGAGGATGGTCGGAAAACACGCTTGTGCGACACGAACTGCGATGACTGTGGACTGGCCCTTGGTCGAGGATGCCCATCCGAGTGAGTTTGGAAGGGGGTTCCCAGATGGTCAAAACGCCCATCAAAAACGCATTTGGATGTGGAATGGGCTTGGATGGGGATGGATCGGCTTGTCTGCCGTGACGATGGACGTGCCAATTGAGTGCCGCACGGTTGTGTGCACGAGATTGGCGCCACGGCAAGAGGGGGTGACAGCTGACGTGTGCGTAGGAGCCCATGACATGGACATCACAGAGACAATTGACGGCGTCACGCTGCCGCGCTTTTGCTTTGCCTTCCACGGTGCCCTGAGACCAGTGCCGAGTGTGGTCTCTGCCCGATATGGCGCGGCTGAGGGGTCAGGATGCCCCGCCGAGTGTCGAACGTAGCGGTTATTGGGTCGTACCTACCTCTGCGAAGAAACTGGGTGTCTTCGCTGCAGGAGTCAGCGCTGACGGCGCCACGCTGCGCTCCGCGCTGATGGATGATCAGCCCTGCGACGCCCGAAGGACCTCGACCCGGGCTCCAACGAAGACCACGCGGCACGCCCGCCCTGTGTGGTGGGCCGCCGGCTGGCACTCGGCCCCTGTTGCTGGATGCTCGTGCTCGGAGTGGGGCCACGGAATCATCTCGGCGTGGGCGTGCGCGCCCGTGTGGCTGACGAGGCTGTGGTCAAGCGGTGCCTGGGCAGCGCCCGGAAGATTATAGACTGCTATTGCCAGGTGGGGAGGTCGGAGGCTGTTGAGGCAGTCGTTAAAGGGGCCAACGCTCGTCGACCTCTCCCACGCGGCAGGCACACCACCCCTTCCTCACCCACCCTCGATTGGCGTGCTGTGCCTTGCCGCTCTCGAGCTTATCGTCTCCCTTTTGGCACGCATCCGATCGGCGCTGCAAGGTGTCCCACCTCTTTACCCCTCAAGAGCGCTATCCCGGCGCGCTGCCGGAGTGCGTCTCTTTCACCGCCACCTCCTTCTCCTGCCGCACCCTCACCATGGCCACCCTACGTCTCGCGCTGCTGGTCGCTCTCCTATTGGGTTTGACGCTCTTGACTGCCCCTCACGACGCCGACGGTGCTCTTGTCCGCAAATTGTCCCCCCTCATGGAGTGCTGGACGGAATACTTGGCATGCACCACCCGTCGCCAGCGATGCGCCGAGTGTGTTACTATTTGCAAGACGGAGCAGGTGTTGTTCTTAATGCCCGTCTCGGCCGCCAGCGCGGTCGAGTATTGCAAGAAACGGATGTAGCTCCGTGCACGCGGACCCTGGGAGTGGGGCTTACGGGCGCTTCCTCGTGCCAACTGGAACGGACGCGGTAGGGTGCAGCTGGCCTGCGCGTGCTTCGCGTTCTGTCCTCCTCTCATGTCGGTGAGCGCTCTCTTGCTTGGAGGCGACAACGTCTCGGGTGGTAGGTGCTGCTCGCGATCGCCTCTCCTCGGAGCACCAGAGTTGATCTCTTTTCATGCGTATGACTTTGGTGGATCTCTTTCTCTTGTACGACTTCGGTGGATCTCTTTTTTGTACACTCTCGCTCGTATATGTCCTGTGGAGGTGACTGGCGCCGCCGCGGCACCCCGACCTGATGGCAGCACAACCTCTGAGGTCTGAGTGTTCGCCTCTGTTACCAAACAGGTGCACCACCGTCCGCAGGGATCGCTCCGCTCACGGTCTCACAGGCAGCAGTTGGGTCACGGTTGCTGAGAGTGTGGATGGTGTTGTGGCGATGGGTTCCTGTTTCTCTGCCTCTCTCCTGCCTGCCCTCACCATTCACTGCGTATCCTATCTACCTACCGGCAGTGCCGTGGTCGGCCATCTTGCCCTCGTCCACACGTGTGCCCTCCTGTTGCCCAGGCTGGCACCAAACCCACACGCCCGACGGCGCGCTCCGAGCACCCCCGCTTGCACGCTGCTCCGACACGTGCCCCTCATAGACCGTTGCGCTGATGCCTCCTCGTGCACTCGTGCTCCCTCGTATCGCCACAGTGGCGGCAGCGCAATGGCGCTTGACTTGGGGTGGGACACAAGCGCTGTTCTGGGCATGTGGACAGCGAGAAATCATGTGGGAACCCTGTGGGGAACAAGAAAACCACACACATCGACACGGTTTTGTGGTGACACTTGCTGATTCACTGCGGTGGGCATGGGCTCGCCTACCATGCTTGGGTGTGATTTGATTTTTTTGAAAACGGGGGCTATTTCCTCTGATTTCGGGGCTTCTGGGGTCCGCCACGTGTCACTATACGTGGATGCATGCCGCTGGCGCGGCGGCGGCCGCCGCATGTTGGGTGCGGCGGCGGGGAGGGCTTATCCAGCATCCGCCCCGCCGCCGCCGCCCCGACCAATACACCCCCCGCCCCACGACAGCACCAACACCCCCCCCGCGCCGCCGTACCGCCGCCTTGACGCCGCCGCGCCGCCGCGCCGCCGCGCCGCCGCGCCGCCGCCACGCCGCCTCCGCCAACCTTCAACGAGCCGGCGGCGGCGGCGGCGCGGCGGCGATCGTGCCGCCGCCGGCGCGGCGGCGGCCGCCGCGTGTTGGGTGCGGCGGCGGGGAGGGCTTTTACAGCACCCGCCCCGCCGCCGACGCCCCGACCAAAACACCCCCCCCCCCACGACCGCACCAACACCCCCCGCGCGCCGCTGCGTCGCCGTACGGCCGCCTTGCCGCCGCCGCGCCGCCGCCGCCAACCTTGTGTGGGCCGGCGGCATCCGCGGCGCGGCGGCGATCGTGCCGCCGCCGGCGCGGCGGCGGCCGCCGCGCGTTGGGTGCGGCGGCGAG
>Ga0115030_1000137_pt1 | contig 26884 bp, 21 predicted proteins | sample SidtaG_4_FD_87174 | JGI IMG/M metagenome (GOLD analysis project Ga0115030, IMG submission 87174) | Marine algal microbial communities from Sidmouth, United Kingdom - Sidmouth_Male1 metaG | ecosystem: Host-associated > Algae > Red algae > Unclassified | place: Sidmouth, United Kingdom | collected... | reverse complement strand
GCGTATTGTGGGTAAAGCGGAACAATTAAAATATCTGTAACTCCTTGCTTGGCAAGTTCTGCAATTCCAGTTTCTATAGATGGTTTACCGTATCTCATAGCCAATGCAACAGGAGCGTCTACTTTTGTTTTTATTTTTTTAGTAAACTTTTCAGAAATAACAATTAAAGGAGATCCTTCTTTGGTCCATACCTTGCTATAAGCTTCTGCCGATTGTTTAGGTCTGGTGTTTAAAATAATTCCTTTTACTAGCAAACAACGAGTAATAAAGGGAACATCTATAACACGTCCGTCCATTAAAAATTCATCTAAATATTTTCTTACATCTTTTACAGATGTACTGTTTGGAGATCCAAGGTTTACAAGTAAAATTCCTTTCATTTTTAAAATGCTTATAGTGTGTTTTGTAATTGTTTTGTAATTTCGTAAAGACTTACGCTAAGGCTGTTGATAACATTCATAGATGAGTTTTTACCATACATAGGTATATGAATACTATGGTTGCACATAGCCAGCGCTTGTTTTTGAATTCCAAATCTTTCTGAGCCAATTAAAAGAGCTATTTTTGAGTGTTGTAAAAAATTGTAATTCAAAATACTTTTACTATTGTCTGTTATCTCAAGAGCAATCAACGTATAATCGTCTTTTTTTAAGGTTTCTAAAAGAGTAATAATATCATCATAAATAATAATATTTATGTTTTTATTGGTGTTTCGTGCCGTTCTTTGAACCTGTCTGTTGCTTGTGTCTGGGGAGTTGCAATTTAAATAAAAACAATCTACACCAAAAGCTTCAGAAGTTCTCAAGCCCATTCCTACGTTTTGAGGTGTTCTTAATTCTTCTCCAATAACAACTATAGGAAACTTAAACGTACAATTCTTAATATGATGATGGCTTAGTTGTTCCATTAAACATGATTTTGTTTGGTAAATTGTTTGGGTGTAATATTAAACTTCCTTTTAAAAGCAGCAATAAAATGACTAGAAGTACTGTAGCCTACTTTATTTCCAATTTCATTTACATTTAATTTGTTTTCCAAAAGTAATTTTTTAGAAAACTCTAATTTATAATTTAGTAAAAAAGTAAAAACAGGAGCTCCGTAAACTTCTTTAAAACCTTGTTTTAGTTTTTTGATATTTAAACCCACTGCCTTGGCAAGTTCTTCTAAAGAAGGAGGGTCAGCCATGTTTTCAATCATAATATCCTTTGCTTTTTTTAGCTGACTCATAGTTTCCTCATTAGACATAAACGGACAATTGTCATTGTTGTTGTTGTCTTCAGTATTGCTAAAATACAGGCTAAATAATTCGTAAGCTTTTGCTTTTAAAAACAAACGATTTAAAGGTGAATTGTCTGGCTTTTGAGTAATTTGATGCAATACTACTTGCTGAGCAGGTGTTGTTGCTTTGGTTTCTATAATTGGTTTTCCAATTACAAAATTAGAGAAGTTTAATAAATAATTTTCTTCGGTAGTAAACAGAGAATGAAAATATTTTACAGGAATCAACATCACTATTATTTGGGAATTTGGAGGGAGGTTGAAAAGAATACTGGTGTGATCCTCGTTAAAATAAACCATACCAGATTCATTCTTTTTTAGTTTGATGGCACAATGTTCCATATTAAAAGCAACAGCACATGTGTTTTTTAGACTAAAAAAAAGTTGAATGTAATTGTGTTTTGTTTTATATATAGAGTACTGGTTTTCAGAAGTATTATTTTCTATTGTTAATAACGAAAATAAATGTTCTTCATCAATAAGTACCTGAGAACTTTTGTCGATGTTTTGATATTTTTCAGAATCAAAAAGGTGCATTTTTTATGGCTGTTTTAATAAGGGTTAAGAACAAATTTACATCAAATACTCTTAAAAACTTCTATAATATTGTCGTTTTTAAAACGATTCTATTATGTAGTAAAAATATGATTTTTGTCATGTTTATCAACGTTTACATCATATGTTAGTCTATTTAGAATAAGTTAAAATTAAATAAAAAACCTTAAAGGGGTGTTTATAGTCCTTTTGTCGATGTTATTAAAAATACATAGATAGTACTTTTGCCGATACTTATGGGATGTGAACATATGAACAAAATACAAAAAGGAACAAAACTCTACAACGTAGGGGTGAGTTATAAAAAAGCAGATGTGGAAACACGTAGTGCGTTTAGCTTGTCCAAACAAAAACAGATAGAGCTCTTAAAAGATGCTAAGTTAAAAGGCATTAACGGTATAATGGTGGTTTCTACATGCAATCGTACAGAGATTACAGGTTTTGCACAACACCCATTTGAGCTGATTAGTTTGTTGTGTGAGCATTCTAATGGAACGGTAGAAGATTTTGTAAAATTTTCTAATATTCACAAGAGTTCAGAGGCAATTCAACATCTTTTTAAAACAGGTACAGGTCTAGAAAGTCAGATTTTAGGGGATTATGAAATTGTGGGGCAATTGAGACAAGCCTACCAAATGGCTCAGAAATACGGAACGATAAATACTTATTTGCAAAGATTGATGAACAACGTATTGCAAGCAAGTAAAGAAGTTAAAAACAATACAAAATTAAGTTCAGGTACTACATCTGTAGCTTATGCAGCTACGCAATATATTGTAGAAAACGTATCAAATTACAACTCTAAAAGAGTTTTGGTGTATGGTTTGGGAGAAATAGGTAAAAATGCGTGTAAAAATTTAATAGAATATACAGAGAACAACAATATTCATTTAATTAACAGAACGCATTCTAGAGCTCTTGAGTTTGCAGATGTATATAAAAATGTAGCGATTAATACCTTTGAAAATTTAGATGTAGAAATAGAAGATGCAGATATTTTAATAGTTTCTACGGGAGCAGAGTTACCTACAATAACTGCTAAAAATATAAATAAAGACAAACGATTGTTAATTTTAGATTTATCTATGCCAGAAAACGTAGGTAAAGAAGTAAAGACTTTTGAAAATATTACATTAATTAATGTAGATGAGTTGTCTAAAATAACAGATAAGACATTAGCACGTAGACAAGCAGAAATTCCCAAAGCTCAAGAAATTATTAACAAACATAAGCAAGATTTTGGGGCATGGCTAGATCATCGAAAATTTACACCTGCAGTTACCGCACTAAAAGAATCTTTACAATCTATTCAGGAGGATGAAATTAATTTTCATCAAAAAAAGATTGATGGATTTAATTTAGAGCATGCAGAACAAATTACCTCAAGAATTATTCAAAAAATAACCACACAATTTGTAAAGCATTTAAAAGATGAAAATACCTCTGTAGATCAGAGTATAGAAATTGTAAGTAAAATATTTAATACAGAGACTCCTACCAATGGATAAATCTATCAGAATAGGTACTAGAAATAGCGAGCTAGCTTTGTGGCAAGCACATCTAGTGCAAAATCAATTACAAGCTTTAGGCTATTCTACAAAAATTGTAGAATTATCTTCTATAGGAGATGAAATTTTAGACATTCCTTTGCATCAAATAGGAAGTATGGGGGTTTTTACCAAAACCTTAGACGTTGCTATGTTACGTGGGCAAATAGATATTGCTGTTCATTCTTTAAAAGATGTTCCTACCCAGTTACCAGAAACTATTATACAAGCTGCTGTTTTAAAAAGAGCAGATGTAAATGATGTGGTAGTTTATAAAGGAACAGAAGAAGAGTTAATTAAAGAAGGAGCAACTATTGCAACGGGAAGTTTGCGTAGAACGGCACAATGGTTACATAAATATCCAACACATACATTAACAGATTTACGAGGTAATGTAAACACACGTTTAAAAAAATTAGCAGACAACAATTGGAACGGAGCTATTTTTGCAAAGGCAGGGTTAGAGCGTATTAATTTATTGCCTGAGAATCATTTGGTGTTAGATTGGATGATTCCAGCACCCGCACAAGGAGCCATTATGATTACCGCCTTGGAATCTGACACCGAGGTGTTAGAAGCTTGTGCAAAACTACACCACAAAGAAACGGCTTTGTGTGTAGGTATAGAGCGTGATTTTATGAGAACTTTAGAAGGTGGATGTACGGCTCCCATTGGAGGCTATGCAGAAATTGTAGAAGATAAAGTGGTTTTTAAAGGTTTGTTAAGTGCCTTAGATGGAAAAGAACAAAAAGGAGTTTTTAAAATAGCAAATATTGAGGATGCTAAAAAATTAGGAAAATTTTGTGGAGAAGAAGTCTTAAAAAACGGAGGAAAAGCGTTGATGGACGAGATAAAAAAAGTGATAAAAAAATAATTAGATGCAAATTCTTTCTACAAAAACATTAACCAATGCTCAAAGAGAGTTATTGTCTCCATATAAAGTGGTAGAAAAATCTTTGATAGCAATAGAATTTGGTCAAGGTTTTTGTGTAGAAGAATCTTTAGAACATGTTGTTTTTACAAGCGCAAATGCTGTTAAATCAGTATTTGGAGTACATAAAAATAATCCAGAATTATTTAAAAATATTTACTGTGTTGGTTTAAAAACTAAATCTTTGCTAGAAAGCTATGGTTTAGATGTTTTAGAACTTGCAGAGAATGCTTTGGAGTTGGCAGAAATTTTAGTCACAAAAGAAATACAACAAGTGCATTTTTTTTGCGGCAATTTACGTAACAACGATTTGCCAACAATAATGGCAGAAAATGGTGTTTTGGTTACCGAATATATGGTTTACCAAACAAAATTGATTAAACATACGTTTAAAGAGATGTTTGATGCAATTTTGTTTTTTAGTCCAAGCGGTGTAAATAGTTATGTAAATGGAGGTAATAACTGTAATATTACAGCCATAACCATTGGGGTTACAACGGCTACGGAAGCTTTAGATATTTTTGAAGAGGTATATATAGCAGATACTACTAGTGTAGAATCTGTAATAGAGAAAGTAAAAGAGATAAAAGAGTATTAAGTACAAAGTACTAAAAAGTAATAAATTACGTAGCTACAATAGTCTTTATACTATGCACTATGTACTAACTACTAAGTTATGAACAGAACAAGACGTTTAAGAAAAACAGAAGGAATCAGAAGGTTGGTTAGAGAAAACAAACTAACTATAGATGATTTGATATATCCTTTGTTTGTTGAAGAGGGAGAAAACATAGAGAAAGAAATTGTTTCAATGCCTGGAATTTTCCGTTTTTCTTTAGATAGAATTTCTAAAGAGTTAGATGAGGTTGTAGCATTAAAAATGCCAGCTGTTTTGTTGTTTGGAATCCCTTCTAAAAAAGATGCTATTGGTACAGAAACTTGGAATGATAATGGAATAATGCAACAAGCAATTCGTTTTATTAAAAAGAATTATCCAAGTTTGTATGTAATTACAGATGTTTGTTTTTGTGAGTACACAGACCATGGCCATTGTGGAGTGATTTGTAACAACGATGTAGATAATGATCAAACATTGTTAAATCTAGCCAAACAAACTATTTCTCATGCCAAAGCTGGTGTAGATATGGTAGCTCCTTCAGGAATGATGGATGGTACGATAGCCACTATGAGAGAAGCCCTGGACAATAGTGGTTATCCTAATTTGCCTATTATGGGCTATTCAGTTAAATACGCTTCCGCATTTTATGGTCCTTTTAGAGATGCGGCAGATTCTGCTCCAACTTTTGGAGATAGAAGAACGTATCAAATGGATCCTTCCAACAGATTAGAAGGACATAGAGAAGCTTCTTTTGATGATGAAGAAGGAGCAGATATTTTAATGGTAAAACCCGCCTTGTCTTATTTAGATATTATTAGAGATTTAAAAGAAGATTTTGATAGACCAATTGCTTGCTATAACGTTAGTGGAGAATATGCCATGATAAAAGCAGCAGCAGAAAAAGGTTGGATTGATGGAGAGCGTGTAATGATGGAGTCTCTCTTGTCTATGAAAAGAGCAGGAGCAGATATCATTATTACGTATTTTGCCAAAGAAGTAGCTAAAATATTAAGAAATAAGTAGTAAGTATCAATATTTTGATGTCTTTATACTAGATACTAAAAAAAATGAATACAAAAAACTCAGAAAAGTTATATAAAAGAGGATGTGAAAACTTAGTTGGAGCAGTAAATTCTCCGGTAAGAGCTTTTGCATCTGTAGGTGGAAATCCGTTGTTTATAGACAAAGCAAAAGGTGCTTATATAAAAGATGTAGATGGTAATAAATTTATAGATTTAGTTTTGTCTTACGGACCTATGATTTTAGGACATAGAGATAAAAAAGTAGAGAAAGCAGTAAGTAAAGCTCTAAAAAAAGGATATTCTTTTGGAGCGTCTACCAATGCTGAAATTAAATTAGCAAAAATAGTTTGTGATGCTTTTCCGGGAATGGATAAGGTTCGCTTTGTAAACTCTGGAACAGAAGCTGTGTTGAGTGCTATCCGTTTGGCAAGAGCTCATACCGGTAAAGATAAAATTGTAAAATTTTCAGGATGTTATCACGGGCACATGGATGCTATGTTGGTTGCAGCAGGGTCAGGATTAGCAACTTTGAGTTTGCCAGGATCAAAAGGTGTACCCTCTCAAGCGGTTGAAAATACACTAATAGCGGAATATAACAACTTAGAAAGTGTAAAAACTCATTTTGATAAACACGATGACATAGCAGCCGTTATTTTAGAACCTGTAACAGGGAACATGGGTGTGGTACAGCCATCGGATGAATTTATCAAAGGATTAAGAAAGATTACAGAACAGCGTGGAGTGCTTTTAATTTGCGATGAGGTAATGACAGGTTTCCGTTCTAAATTTGGCGGAGCACAAGAGATTATTGGTGTACAAGCAGACATTACGTGTTTAGGAAAAGTAATTGGGGGAGGTTTTCCGGTAGGAGCTTATGGAGCTTCTGATAAAATTATGCACAATGTGGCTCCGTTAGGAGGTATGTATCAAGCAGGAACTTTATCAGGAAATCCTATTGCTATGGCAGCAGGAATTGCAACATTAACTGCGTTAAAAAATAAAAACCCGTATCAAAAGTTAAATACAGTAGCAGCTAAAATAGAATCGTTTTTATTAACGTCTGCAAAAAAATACGGAGTCGATATTACAGTTAATCGTTTTGGTTCTATGATCAATCCGTTTTTTGGAAAAAAAGAAGTTACTAATTTTTCAGAAGCACAATCATCAGACACAGAAATATTTGCTAAATTTTTCTGGGCTATGATAGAGAATGGTGTCTTTTTACCACCCTCTCAGTTTGAAGCTTGGTTTTTATCAACAGAGCTAAAAGATAGAGAGTTGGAAAAGTTGGAGCTCGCGATAGATGCTTCTATGAAAATTGTATCAGGTAGCTAGTATCTGGTATCGAGTGTTTAATATGAATTAAAGAAATGTAATTTAGGCACAATTTTAAAGAGCTAAATGTATGGAAGTTGTCCAAAGACTTTTGCATTAAGATTTATAAAGTGACTAAAACATTTCCTAAATCAGAATTGTACAGATTAGTAAGCCAACTAACATAGAGCTTCCATATCAATACCTTTAAATATTGCAGAAGGTTTTTAGGTAGAGAAACAAATAAAGATTTAGCAAAATTTATTACAATTGCATCAGGTTCTGCCTACAAAATAAAAACACAGTTAATAATTGCTTTTGAATTAGAGTTTATAAAAGAAAATAATTTTGATGTTTTGTTAAGTAAGACAAAACAAATTTAAAAGATGTTATATAATTTTAGAAGAACATTAAAAATAAAGATTGAAAGTTAAAGTCTTGTTACTTTTTACTTAAAGTCATTTTACTCGATATGATAAAAAACGATTTATACCTAAGAGCCTTAAAAGGAGAAACAGTAGAAAGACCACCCGTTTGGATGATGAGACAAGCAGGTAGGTATTTACCAGAATTTCAAGAAATAAAAAAGAAATACGATTTCTTTACCCGTTGTCAAACACCTGAGTTGGCTGCGGAGATAACAGTACAACCTATTCGTAGATACGGAATGGATGCTGCTATTTTGTTTTCGGACATTTTGGTGATTCCACAGGCGATGAATATTGAAGTGGAAATGAAAAACGGAATTGGGCCTTGGTTGCCAAATCCTATTCGCACTCTGCAAGATGTAGAAAAGGTTGTTGTTCCAGATATTGATGAAACTTTAGGTTATGTAATGGATGCTATTAAGTTAACCAAACAAATGCTGAACGATGAAATTCCATTGATTGGTTTTGCAGGCTCTCCGTGGACTATTTTGTGTTACTGTATACAAGGACAAGGATCTAAGAACTTTGACAAGGCTAAAGAATTTTGTTTTACGCAACCTTTAGCAGCCCACGTGTTGTTGCAAAAAATTACAGATACTACCATTGCTTATTTAAAGAAAAAAGTAGCAGCTGGAGTAAATGCCGTACAAGTGTTTGATTCTTGGGGAGGAATGTTATCTCCTGTAGATTATCAAGAATTTTCATGGAAATACATCAATCAAATTATTGAAGCTTTAAAAGACGATGCTCCAGTAATTGCTTTTGGTAAAGGATGTTGGTTTGCTTTAGAAGATATGGCAAAATCTAACGCAGCTGCTTTAGGAGTAGATTGGACAATAACACCAGAATGGGCACGTAAATTAACGGGAGGAAACATTACTTTACAAGGTAATTTTGATCCTACTCGTTTGTTTTCTCCACCAGCAGAAATTAAAAAGCAAGTAAAAATAATGATAGATGCTTTTGGAAAAGACAAGTACATTGTAAATCTGGGTCATGGTATTTTACCAAATATAGGATTAGAAAACGCAGGGGCGTTTATAGAAGCAGTTAAAGAATACCAAAATTAGTAGTTAGTACTGAGTACAGTGTTAGTTTTTTTAATCTCTGTACTCAATACTTTGTACTCAATACTAATATCATGAAAGAACAATTTTACAAATACATACAAAATTTACAAGATACTATCTGTAAAGGTTTAGAGGCTTTAGATGGTGAAGCTAAATTTGTAGAAGATTTATGGAATAGACCTGAAGGAGGAGGAGGGAGAACCCGTGTGATTGCTGATGGAAATGTATTTGAAAAAGGAGGGGTAAATATTTCTTCTGTACACGGAGAGTTACCCATAGCCTTACGAAAACAGTTTGGTGTTGAGCAAGGAGATTTTTATGCTTGTGGATTGAGTTTGGTATTGCACCCAACAAACCCAATGATACCTACAGTACATGCCAATTGGCGTTATTTTGAAATGTATGATGGTGATGGAAATATAGTAACCCAATGGTTTGGTGGAGGGCAAGATTTAACGCCTTATTATTTGTTTGATGAAGATGCTGTTCATTTTCATACAATTTGTAAAAAAGCTTGCGATGAACACAATCTAGAATTTTACCCTGAGTATAAAAAAAAATGTGATGCATATTTTTGGAATGCACATAGAAATGAAGCCAGAGGTATAGGAGGTTTGTTTTTTGATTACTGTAAACCTACCAAAGAAATGTCTTTAGAACAATGGTATGCTTTTGTAACAGAAGTGGGAAATAGTTTTTTAGAAAGTTATGTACCCATTGTAGAAAAACGTAAAGATTTAGAGTATACAAAACAACAAAGAGCATGGCAGGAAGTCCGTAGAGGACGCTATGTAGAATTTAATTTAGTACACGATAGAGGAACGTTGTTTGGTTTAAAAACTAACGGTAGAATAGAATCTATTTTAATGAGTTTACCACCACGTGTACAATGGCATTATTGCCACGAAGCTGAAAAAGGTAGTTGGGAAGAAAAATTAGTAAATGTATTAATGCACCCTAAAGATTGGGTATAAATAAAAAAAACTCTTATAACAATAAGAGTTTTTTTATTTATAAATGTTGCTTAGAGTACTATTAACAAAGAATTCCCATTCCAAATAAGCGAGTAATTCCTACAATTAAAATAGCAATACCTACTGTTACTTTAAAAGGAACTAAAGCTACTGATGCTTTTACTAACAAACCTCCAATTAACGGAGCTTTGGCTAAAATATCTGTAATTAAAAGTAATCCTGCAGCAATCGCAATAACATCGTGAATAAAACAGCCAGGATTAAAAACTCCTAAAACCCCTAAACCAAAAATAAATCCACCAATAATGGTGTTATAGGGTAATAAAAAATTTGCTATATTTTTAAAATAATCTTTATCGCCATCCCATTTGTCAAGAATAGAAGTGGCTAGTAAAAGTCCGCTTGCGGTTGCGGCAATATTAAATACAAGTCCTAACATAGTTTTAAATTATTTATTTTAAAGATAGAATAAAATTACAAAAAAATAGAGGTTATTGGGGGGGAACAGTTATGTAAAATATATAAGCTAGTATTCGTAATAATAAGGCACTAGTCACTTTATAGTAGAGAACTGTATATTTAGCTCATGAAAATATAGTTGTATCTCAATAAGCTATTTGTTTGAGCTTAACTCTTTAAATTTTCTAGTAAATGTTTGTAATCAAATTGTAGATCTTCATGCAATGTGGTTATTTTCTTTTCTATGGTTTTTAATTCACGAGTATATATATTTAACAATTGTTGATTCTTTGTCATAGAGGGGGTCATAGCCCGTAACTTTTTACAGAAATAAAGCAGCAATTCTACTTCTGTTTCCTTTACATTAGAATATCGTATGTAAGTCTTTAAAATCTTTAATATTTTACGAATACTTTTTTTAATGTAAAAATAAGAATTGGTGTTTATATTTTTAAACAATTCATCAACTTCTAATTTAATTTCGTAAATATAATCTTGCTCATTGTCAGACTCAAAAAGAAGATAGGTAAGTAGTTCTTTGTTTTCTTTTTTAAATTTAGAAAGTCTTAGCATAATTGTGGTTAATTGTTCTCTATCTAAGTTTTCTAGTTCTGTTTTAAGTTGTCTAACAGTAGCTGCTTTCATAAATTAAATTATATTATTCTTGTAAATAAAAAAGCCAGAGATGCTAAATTGTTCTCTGGCTTTTTATGATAATAGGTTGAATGTTATTTTTTCTTTCCTTTTTGCTGTGCTTGCTGAGCCTGAGCTTGTTTCATAGCTTCGTCTAAACGTTGTTTAAACTTACTTTGTTTTTTAGGCTTCTTTCTATTTTCGTGAATTTTAGCTAAAATTTTATCTTCATCAATTACATAGTTTTTTATCACAAACATAATAGACAAGGTTAGTAAGTTAGATATAAAGTAATATAAACTTAATCCAGAAGCGTAGTTGTTAAAGAAAAACAACATCATCAATGGTGAAAAATACATCATCATTTTCATCATCTTTTGCATATCTGGCATTCCTTCTTGTGCAGGTTGTTGCATATTCATTTGCTGTCCTTGGTTCATTCTCATGTAAAAGAAAATAGCCACAGAAGCTAGTACAGGAAACAAACTAAAGTGATTTCCGTAGAAGCTAGATAATATAGGTATATTGGTAGTCCACTCAAAAACACTATCGTAAGAAGACAAATCATCTGCCCATAAAAAAGGCTGCTGTCTTAAATGTATTTCTGATGGAAAGAAACGAAATAATGCAAAGAATACAGGCATTTGTAACAAAGCCGGAATACAACCCGCCATCATGTTTACACCAGACTTGCGTTGTAAAGCCATTGTTTCTGATTGACGTTTCATTTGGTTTTCTTTACCAGGAAATTTTGCGTTTATAGCCTCCATTTCAGGTTTTAAGACCTTCATTTTAGCACTAGAAACATAAGATTTGTACACCAAAGGAGACATTAACAAACGAACTACTAAGGTCATAAATATAATTACCAAACCATAGTTACTAATAAATCCACTTAATAGATCAAAAATAGGAATAAAAACAACTTTGTTAATCCATCCAAAAATACCCCAACCTAAATTCATTACATTTTCAATTCCTTTATCATAAGACTTTAATTGATTGTGAATATTTGGACCAATATAGAATGACATATTGTAAGACAAAGCACCGTTTGTTAATTTTAAAGGAGCAATGGTGCTAAATTTTTTAGTAGCCAAAGTATCTATCAAAGGATTTATAACTAAAGATTCAGAAGTTAATTCTGCTTTTTCAAAAGGAGTATCTGTTGTTAAAATGGTAGAAAAGAAATGTTGTTTGTAACCAATCCAATCTACATTTTCTTCAATTTCATCGTCTTTAGAACTGATAGATAAATCATCAAACTTTCCGTCTTCTTTTTCATAATGCAAAGCCGTCATTTGGTTTTCGTACTTCACACTTTTTTCTTGACGTCTTGCAGTTAAATTCCACTCTAAGTTTATTTTGTTGTTACTACTAATTACGTTTTCTAAACCAACAGATCTAACAGAGAAATCTAACATATAATTGTTAGGCTTTAGCTCATATCTATATTCTAAATATTGATTATTAGCCACCTTTAATTTAAAAGAGGCTAATTGGCTCTCGCCATTTTTAGTAACACTAGGTTCAAAAATTAAATTTTTAGTGTTAATTATTTTATTTTCTAAAGTTCCAAAGTTGATATTGAAGTCTGCATTGGCATCTTTAATTAAATACAAAGGAGCTTTGTTGTAGGTAGTATATTCTTTTAATTGAGCTTCTACAATTTGACCACCTTTGTTTGCAATTACTAATTTTAAAACTTCGTTTTCTAATACGGTAGTTCCTGCTTCGTTAGTTCCATTTGCTACAGAATACGAAAACTGACCGTATTTTTTAACAGCTTGTAAATTTAAGATAGAATCTGTAGGTGCGGCATTAAGGTTGATATCTGGACTAGCCATAGGAGCTACCGTTTCTGTTTGAGCAGTTTCTGCAATAGGAGCTTTGTCTTTCTGTGTCATTGTGTACCATACTAAAACGGCACCTATCAAAGCAAATCCAATGATTTGGCTAATATCTAATTTTTTCTTTTCTTCCATTGTGATAAAAATAGAAGTCTGTCACCTTTATAATTGGAGACAGACTTAACGTTGTTGTTATGTATTTATTATTTTGATTGTAAATATTCTAAACTTGCATTTACAAAGTCTGTAAATAGTGGGTGAGGGTTTAAAACCGTACTCTTGTATTCTGGATGATATTGAACAGCCACAAACCATGGATGAGAAGGAATTTCTACCACTTCAACCAATCCTGTTTTAGGGTTGATACCTGTTGCCTTCATTCCTGCGGCTTCTATTTGTTGTTTAAAAATACTGTTAAATTCATATCGGTGCCTGTGTCTTTCAGAAATTAAAGACTGATTGTAGGCTTTATATACTTTAGAATCTTTTTCTAATTGACAATCCCAAGACCCTACACGCATAGTTCCTCCCAAATTGGTAATTTCCTTTTGATCTTCCATTAGGTTGATGACAGGATATTTTAAATTGTCATACATTTCTGTAGAGTTGGCACCCTCTAGTCCTAACACATTTCTACAGAATTCTATAACAGCCATTTGCATACCCAGACAAATTCCCATAAACGGAATATTGTTTTCACGAGCATAGCGAATGGTTTCTATTTTTCCTTCGGTACCTCTGTTTCCAAAACCAGGAGCTACCATAATACCGCTTAAACCATGTAGTTTTTTAGTAATGTTTTCTGTATTTATATCTTCAGAATGAATCCATTCTACTTTTACTTTAATTCTTTGAGAAGAACCTGCATGAATAAAAGATTCAGCAATAGATTTGTATGCATCTTGCAATTCTACATATTTACCAATAACCCCAATTTTTACTTTATATAATGGGTTTTTGTGTTTTTCAATAAACTTGTTCCATTCTGTAAGCTTTGGTTCTTTGGTGCTGTGTAAATCTAATTTTTTTAATACAACTTTGTCTAGACCTTCGTGCAACATTAGGTTAGGTACATCGTAAATAGTTTCTGCATCTAAAGAAGAAATTACATTTTCTTTTTTCACATTACAGAACAAAGCAAGTTTTGCCTTAATTTCATCAGAGATAAAGTGTTCAGATCTACAAACCAATACATCAGGGTTTACACCGTTTTGCATCATCATTTTTACAGAGTGCTGTGTAGGTTTGGTTTTTAATTCTCCAGCGGCAGCTAAATAAGGTATCAAAGTTAAATGAATTACTACAGAATTGTTATCTCCTAATTCCCAAGTTAATTGACGAACAGATTCTACATAGGGTAGCGATTCTATATCACCAACAGTACCACCTAGTTCAGTAATTACAACATCGTAATCGCCAGATTTTCCTAGAATTTGAATACGTTCTTTTATTTCGTTAGTAATATGGGGAACCACTTGTACTGTTTTTCCTAAGAATTCACCTTTACGTTCTTTATCAATTACAGATTGATAAACTCTACCTGTGGTAACATTGTTGGCTTGTGAGGTTCTAACATCTAAAAAACGTTCATAATGACCTAAATCTAAGTCAGTCTCAGCACCATCATCTGTTACAAAACACTCTCCGTGTTCATATGGGTTTAAAGTACCTGGGTCTATATTAATATAAGGATCGAATTTTTGAATGGTAACGCGGTAACCTCTTTCTTGTAAAAGTTTAGCTAAAGAAGCAGCTATAATTCCTTTACCTAATGATGAAGTAACACCTCCGGTTACAAAAACATATTTCGTATTTGTCATTGTATTTTGTTTGTGCAAAAATACAAACTTATATAGAAATACAGGTAAGTTTTTTGGTGAGTTTTTGCCTTTAGCATTTAGCTGTAAACAAGGTTTGCCTTTGTGTTATAGTTATGTGTTTACTTATTTTTTAGATTGATTTTTTTAAAGGTTTAAAAAATCATCAAATTTTAAAAAAAACATTTGTAAATATTAAATAAACCTTTATATTTGCAAACGCTTAAGGAAACCTTATAGGTTTCAAGTAAATATCGCAATAAACAAACGACGTAAGATATAATACAATGAAAAGAACGTATCAACCATCGAATAGAAAAAGAAGAAACAAGCATGGTTTCAGAGAAAGAATGTCTTCAGCTAATGGACGTAAAGTTATAGCTAGAAGAAGAGCTAAAGGTAGAGTAAGCACAACAGTTTCTTCGTCTCCAAGACATAAGAAATAATCATGCTTTTATTATAATATATTAGGTGTTACTTTTAAGTAACACCTTTTTTTTGAAATTTTTTTTAGAATCTAGTTCAACCAAAGATGATGAGATTATTATCTTTGACCTAAAATTAAACGTATGCCTAAAAATCCTAAAATCAAATCGGTTTTAATTATTGGTTCAGGTCCAATTGTGATTGGTCAAGCTTGTGAGTTTGATTATTCAGGATCTCAATCTATCCGTTCATTAAAAGAAGAAGGAATTGAAGTAACTTTAATCAATTCTAACCCTGCAACTATTATGACAGATCCGTCATTAGCAGACAACGTGTATTTAAAGCCTTTAACAACCAACTCTATTAGAGAAATTTTAGCAGCGCACCCAAGTATTGATGCTGTATTGCCAACCATGGGTGGACAGACAGCATTAAATTTATGTATTGAGGCTGATGAAAAAGGAATTTGGGAGGATTATAATATAGAAATGATTGGTGTTGATATAGATGCCATCAATATTACAGAAGATAGAGAAAAGTTTCGTGAGTTGATGTTAGAGATTGGAGTGCCAATGGCACCTCAAGCAACAGCAACATCATTCTTAAAAGGAAAAGAAATAGCACAAGAGTTTGGTTTTCCTTTGGTAATTAGAGCTTCTTATACTTTAGGTGGAGCAGGAGCTTCTATTGTGTATAAAGAAGAAGATTTTGATGATTTATTGTCTTCAGGATTGGAAATTTCTCCAATTCATGAGGTGATGATTGACAAAGCAATGATGGGGTGGAAAGAATACGAACTTGAATTGTTGCGTGATGCAAATGACAATGTTGTAATTGTATGTTCTATAGAAAATATGGATCCAATGGGAATTCATACTGGAGATTCTATTACCGTTGCACCTGCCATGACATTGAGCGATTCTACTTTCCAAAAAATGCGTGATATGGCTATCCATATGATGCGTTCTATTGGAGATTTTGAAGGAGGTTGTAACGTTCAGTTTGCAGTTTCTCCTGATGAAAAAGAAGATATTATTGCGATTGAAATAAATCCACGTGTATCTCGTTCATCTGCCTTAGCATCCAAAGCTACAGGGTATCCAATTGCAAAAATTGCAACAAAATTGGCTTTAGGATACAATTTAGATGAATTAAAAAATCAAGTTACAGGAAATACATCTGCTTTATTTGAGCCTACTTTAGATTACGTAATAGTAAAAATTCCTCGTTGGAACTTTGATAAATTTGAAGGTTGCGATAGAACTTTAGGTTTACAAATGAAAGCGGTTGGAGAGGTAATGGGTATTGGACGTTCTTTTCAAGAAGCATTGCATAAAGCTACGCAGTCATTAGAGATTAAACGAAATGGTTTAGGAGCTGATGGTAAAGAAGAGACTGAGTACGATACGATTATTTCTAAGTTGACAAATGCATCTTGGGATAGAGTATTTACAATTTACGATGCGATTAAAGCAGGAATTTCTCTAAATAAAATCCACAGCATCACTAAAATAGATATGTGGTACTTAAAGCAATACGAAGAGCTGTTTGCTTTAGAAAAAGAAATAGCTACCCATAAATTAGATACTTTATCTAAAGAATTGTTGTTAGAGGCAAAACAAAAAGGATACGGAGATAGACAAATAGCACATATGTTAGGTTGTTTAGAGTCTGAGGTTTATAAAAAACGTGAAGAGTTAAGCATCAATCGTGTTTACAAATTGGTTGATACCTGTGCTGCAGAATTTTCTGCATCTACTCCTTATTATTACTCCACGTTTGAAAACACAATGACTTTAGCAGACGGAAAACCTTATGCGCACAACGAATCTGTGGTTACGGATAAGAAAAAAGTAGTTGTTTTAGGTTCTGGCCCCAACCGTATTGGGCAAGGGATAGAATTTGATTACTGTTGTGTACATGGTGTTTTAGCAGCTAAAGAAGCGGGTTACGAAACCATTATGATCAATTGTAACCCCGAAACAGTTTCTACAGATTTTGATACGGCTGATAAATTGTATTTTGAACCTGTATTTTGGGAACATATTTATGACATTATTCGTCATGAAAAACCAGAAGGAGTTATTGTACAGTTAGGAGGACAAACTGCTTTAAAATTGGCAGAAAAATTAGAGGCTTATGGAATTAAAATCATGGGAACTAGTTTTGAAGCTTTAGACTTAGCAGAAGATAGAGGTCGTTTTTCTGAATTGTTAACAGATTTAAACATTCCTTTTCCACAATTTGGTACGGCAACAAATGCAGATGAAGCTTTGGCAATTGCGGATACCCTAGATTTCCCAATTTTAGTTCGTCCATCTTATGTATTAGGAGGACAGGGTATGAAGATTGTAATCAATAAAGAAGAATTAGAAGAGCATGTGGTGTCTCTTTTGAGAAGTATCCCAAACAACGTATTGTTGTTAGATCATTATTTAGAAGGTGCTATAGAAGCGGAAGCTGACGCAATTTGTGATGCCGATGGTAATGTATACATTATTGGAATTATGGAGCATATTGAGCCTTGTGGAGTGCACTCTGGAGATTCAAACGCAACGTTACCTCCATTTAATTTGGGTGAGTTTGTAATGGATCAAATAAAGGAACATACAAAAAGAATAGCAGTAGCGTTAAAAACGGTAGGATTGATGAATATTCAGTTTGCTGTAAAAAACGATACTGTTTATATTATTGAAGCAAATCCTAGAGCATCTCGTACGGTTCCATTTATAGCAAAAGCTTACGGAGAACCTTATGTAAACTATGCAACCAAAGTAATGCTTGGAGTAAATAAAGTTACAGATTTTACTTTTACTCCTAAGCTAGAAGGATATGCGATAAAACAACCTGTATTTTCTTTTGATAAATTTCCTAATGTTGATAAAAAATTAGGACCAGAAATGAAGTCTACTGGTGAGGCTATTTTGTTTATAGATAGTTTAAAAGATGATGCATTTTATGAATTGTATTCAAGAAGAAAAATGTATTTAAATAAATAAAATTCTATTAAAATTTATATTTTAAACAAATTAAAAGAGGTAGCTATTTTATAGTTACCTCTTTTTAAGTTTAAAATATAAATATAAAATTTTATTCAAAATGCTTTTCCGAGTCAGAAGTAAGTTTGTTTAGTTCTTTCAATTCAGACTTTGTTAAATCTCTCCACTGACCTACAGGGGTATCTAAAAAGATATTCATAATTCTGATTCTTTTTAATTTTTTTACGTCGTATTCTAAATACTCACACATTCTACGAATCTGTCTGTTTAAACCTTGTGTTAAAGTAATTTTAAACTCATAAGTATTTACTTTTTCAACTTTACAATTTTTGGTAACGGTTCCTAAAATAGGGATTCCATTTCCCATTTTTTTAAGAAAATCATCTGTAATAGGTTTGTTTACTCTTACCAAATATTCTTTTTGGTGATTGTTTCTAGCCCTTAATATTTTATTAACAATATCTCCATCACTTGTTAAAAAAATCAATCCTTCACTAGGTTTGTCTAATCTACCAATAGGAAAAATTCTTTTAGGGTGTTTTATGTAGTCAATAATATTATTACGTTCTCTTTCTTGATCTGTAGTACATACAATTCCTACAGGTTTGTTAAAAGCAATGTAGGTATGGGCTTGGGTAGGAGTAGAGACTAATTTCCCATCTACTCTTACTTCATCCTCAGGAGTTATTTTTGTTCCCATTTCAGGTACTTTTCCGTTTACAGTAACTCTACCTTCATCAATTAATTTGTCTGCACCTCTTCGAGAACAATGTCCAATTTCACTTAAATACTTGTTAATTCTTTTTAACTCTCCTGACATATTTACTTAAGATTTAAATTGTTTTTGTTGTTTAATAAAATAGCTCCATACAATACTTTGTTGATGGTAATAATCATTATTTTGTTGAGTATCTCTTTTACGGATCATTTTGGGTAGATTTAAGTAAAAGTGACCATGAGCTTTTAGAATACTCCATAAATGTTTGCGTTGCCCTTTGCATAAAAAGCGCACTCCAGCAATTCCATCTAGCACCATTCTTATAAAAATAATAGGAATTAGCTTTTTAGAAGGTAAGTTTTTAGCCAAAGTATACAGTGAATTTCTAAAGTTTAAATAGGTTTTAAACGGATTACTATTGTTTAAAGTAGCTCCTCCTACATGGTATACAGTACTTTCTGCAATAAAATGGACAGATAAGTTTTTGTTTTTAGCCCTCCAGCACAAGTCTATTTCTTCGTAATGTGCAAAAAAATCTTCATCAAAACCTTCTAAGAGTTTAAAGTCGGTGTTTTTTATAAAGAAACAAGCTCCTGATGCCCAGGTTATAGAGTTGGTTTGATATTGATTTGTATCTTTTTCTAGTGTATCAAAAACTCTACCTCTACAAAACGCATATCCATACTTGTCTAAAAAACCTCCTGCTGCACCTGCATATTCAAAAAGAGTTTTGTTTTTGTAATCTAAAATTTTAGGCTGAACAATACTAGCGTTTGGAGTGTTTTTATAAAAGTTAAGAATGGGTTGTAACCAATTTTTAGTAACTTCTACATCAGAATTTAACAAACAAAAAACATCGGCCTTTATGTGTTTTAAAGCAGTATTGTATCCAGTGGAATATCCCTTATTTGTAGTGTTTTTTAATACTTTAATATTAGGGTGATTTTTATTTAAAAACAAAATTGAATCATCTGTAGAGGCATTGTCAACTACATATAGTTTAGCTTCTTTGCTATTGGCTACTACAGAAGGTAAAAACTTTTCAAGTAGTTTTTTTCCATTCCAATTTAAAATAATAAGTGCAATATTCATTAATTTGTGTAATTAGGAATGTCTTTTAAAAATATATAACGCTCATTCTCAAAATCCATTTGGCAAAAGTAATGCTCTAATCCGTTTGTTACAATTAAATACTTGGCTTTTAATTTTAAATTATACCGTGCAATTTGATCAAAAGTAGCTTGTGTAATTTTTACACTCATAGCTTTACATTCCACAATAATTTGGGGGGTTCCTTGTGTGTTGTATATTAAAATATCCGTTCTTTTTTTAGTGTTATTTAGTTTCAATTCTTTTTCAAGAACAGTTAAAGATATAGGGTATTTTTTTTGATGAATTAAATAAGCTACAAAATGTTGTCTTACCCATTCTTCAGGAGTTAGTAAAATATCTTTTTTCCGAAAGTCATCAAAAATAAACAGCTTATTTTCTTTACTTTTGATCTTTAATTCAACACTAGGAAGATTTAATTTTTGCATGCTCAAAAATAAACATTCTTAACAGACTTTATAAACAATGGTAGATGTAAAACAGTTGGTAACTGATATAAAAAAAGGAAACGCAAAACCTATTTATTTTTTAATGGGAGAGGAGCCTTATTATATTGATAAAATAGCTGATTTTATAGAAAGTACCATTTTAACAAAAGACGAAAAGGAATTTAATCAAACCATTACTTACGGAAGAGATGTAACCATTCCTGAAATTATAGGACAGGCAAAATGTTTTCCTATGATGGCAGAGAAAACGGTAGTAATTGTAAAAGAAGCCCAAGATTTATCTAGAACAATAGAAAATTTGGTTTCTTATGCAGAGAACCCTTTAAAAAGTACCATTTTGGTAATTTGTTACAAATACAAAACGTTAGACAAGCGTAAAAAGCTAATCAAAACAATAACCAAAACAGGAGTTGTTTTTGAATCTAAAAAGCTATACGAGAATCACGTAGGAGATTGGATTACTGGTGTTTTAAAAGGAAAAAAGTATCAAATAGAACCCAAGGCATCTCAAATGTTGGTAGAGTTTTTGGGAACAGATCTAAGTAAAATTAGCAATGAGCTAAATAAGTTGATGTTGCTACTCCCTTTAGAGAGTAAAATTACACCCAAACATATAGAGGATAATATTGGAGTTAGTAAAGATTACAATGTTTTTGAATTAAGAAAAGCTATTGGTAAAAAGGAAGTGTTAAAGTGCCATCAAATTATCAATTATTTTTATGAAAACTCAAAAAAAAATCCTTTGGGGATGATCATAAATAATATTAGCGTATACTTTGTACAATTATTAATATATCACGGTTTAAAAGACAAGTCTAAATTAAGTGTTGCCAAAGCCTTACGTGTAAATCCATATTTTGTGGAAGATTATATGATAGCTTCTAGAAATTATCCAATGCGTAAAATTTCTCAAATAATTACTTTTTTAAGAGAAGCAGATGTAAAGAATAAAGGGGTGGGGGCAGCTCATATTTCTTACCTAGACTTATTAAAAGAACTACTTTTTAAAATATTACATTAGGTATTTGTAGTCTTTAAAACTGGGTGTTGCTGTTTTTTAAAACTTCATCTATTAATTTTCAATTATTATTCAAAAGTGTACTTTTGCAATGTTTTAAAAAATGTCATTTTGGCATTTTTTAAGAATTGGCAAATCTTTTGCCTACACATTAATAAATATTATTGATAATTTAGTTACTATGAGTAAGAAAGAAGATATTCAAACAGAAGACAAAGCAGTAGAAGAAAAAGTAACTGCGGAACAAGTAGAAGAAAATGTTGAAGCAACAGAGCAAGAAAGTGAGGTTACTGAAGAAGCTCCTTCTCCTGAAGCTTTGGTACAGGCAGAAAAAGAAAAATATTTAAGATTGTTTGCTGAGTTTGAAAACTATAAAAAACGTACCTCTAAAGAACGTATAGAATTATTCAAAACGGCAGGGAAAGATATTATAGTGTCATTATTACCTGTTATGGATGATTTTGACAGAGGAATGGTGGAAATAAATAAAAGTGAAGATGAAGAGTTAATTAAAGGTATTGTTTTAATTAAAGACAAGTTAACAAAAACTCTAGAGCAAAAAGGATTAACTTTGGTAGAAGTAAACCAAGGAGATGCTTTTGACGCTGATACTCAAGAAGCAATTACACAAATTCCTGCACCTACAGAAGATTTAAAAGGAAAAGTAATTGATGTAATTGAAAAAGGTTACAAACTGGGAGATACTATTATTCGTTTTCCAAAAGTAGTAATAGGACAATCATAAAGTAGATACAATTAACAATATACAATTAACAATAGACAAGTTTTATTGCTAGTTGCTAATTGAATAAAGATATGGCAAAACAAGATTTTTACGAAGTATTAGGGGTTTCTAGAGGAGCAACTGCAGCAGAAATAAAAAAAGGATACCGTAAAATGGCAGTAAAATATCATCCTGATAAAAATCCAGGAGATACAGAAGCTGAAGAAAAATTTAAGTTGGCAGCAGAAGCTTACGAAGTGCTAAGTGATGATAATAAAAAAGCAAGATACGATCAGTACGGACATCAAGCTTTTGAAGGAGGTCATGGCGGAGGAGCTAGCGGAGGCTTTGGAGGTATGGATATGGATGATATCTTTAGTCAGTTTGGAGACATCTTTGGAGGCGGAGGCTTTGGAGGAGGTGGCCAACGTGGTGGAGGGCGTAGAGCTATGGTAAAAGGAAGTAACATGCGCATTCGTGTAAAGCTTACTCTAGAAGAAATAGCCAATGGAGTTGATAAAAAAGTAAAAGTACGCAGAAAAAAACAAGCCAAAGGAGTTACTTATACTACTTGTAGTACTTGTAATGGAGCTGGGCAAGTAATGCAAGTTACCAATACTATTTTAGGTAGAATGCAAACCGCTGCTACTTGTAATGTGTGTGGGGGTTCTGGTCAAACTATTAAAAGCAAACCCTCAGGTGCTGATGCGCAAGGATTGGTGGTAGAAGAAGAAACAGTAACCATTAACATCCCTGCAGGAGTTACAGACGGAGTACAGTTAAAAGTTTCTGGAAAAGGAAACGAAGCTCCAGGAAATAATTCTATATCGGGAGATTTGTTAGTAGTTATAGAAGAGGTTCCCCATGAGACTTTAAAGCGAGAAGGAATTAATTTGCACAGCGATTTATACATCAGCTTTGCAGATGCTATTTTAGGAGTAAGTAAAGAAGTAGAAACGGTTTCTGGAAAAGTAAAGATTAAAATTGATGCAGGTACGCAATCAGGAAAAATTTTAAGACTAAAAGGAAAAGGTTTACCAAGTTTGGAGGGATATGGAACCGGAGATTTGATGGTACACATAAATATATGGACACCTCAAGAGTTAAATAAAGATCAAAGAAAGTTTTTTGAAGCAAACTTAAATAACGATAACTTTATACCAAATCCTTCTAAATCAGATAAATCTTTTTTTGATAAAGTTAAAGATATGTTCTCTTAAAATGTAACAAAGATTAAAAAGAACAGGTAGCCATTTTTTTGGTTACAAGCTATAAAAAGCGTATCTTTGCTTTGTTGTGTTATTTATAACACAATTTTTCTTTTTCATAGCAATTTTTCCCACCTAGTTTACTAGGTGGGTTTTTTTTATGAAGATGTATCAAACTAAAAAGCAGGTCGTCTTATCGCTGCGTGAAAACGGAGAGGAAAGTCCGAGCACCATAGAACAGTATAGCGGATAACATCCGTCGCTTTAAATTTTTTAGAAGAAGGACAAGTGCAACAGAAAGCAAGTACAGTTCGGCTGTAGTGAAACCAGGTAAACTCTATACGGTGCAATGTCATGTATATTGGAGTCCTTTTAAAGGTAAGAGTCGTTCGCTCAATTCCAAGGGGTAGGCAGATAGGGGTTGTTGGTAACAGCAATTCTAGATAAATGATAAGAAATCTTTACAGATTACAGAACTCGGCTTATAGACCTGTTTTTTTTAGTTTTTATATTACGATTTAGATTGATACATTTTGTTTTTTTTATTAAAAGAAAACATATATTCTGTTTACGTAATTAAATGTGATAAATTAGTATTTTTTTTAAGAATTTGTTAAAAATCAATAGTTTTCAAAATCCAGTTGAGTTCTACTTTTTATATGGTGCTCTTATTTTGTATATTGCACTACCAAAAAAGAACAATTCTGAAAAGATTTCTATTTATGAACATATACAACGATTACATTAAAGAGATTGAAGAACGCAAAGAGCAAGGACTTCATCCAAAGCCAATTGATGGTGCTGAATTGCTAAGCGCAATCATTACACAAATTAAAGATTTAGATAATGCGTTTAGAGAAGACTCTCTTAACTTTTTTATTTATAATGTGTTGCCCGGTACTACAAGTGCGGCTACAGTAAAAGCTAAGTTTTTAAAAGAAATTATTTTAGGGGAGGTATCAATAAAAGAAATTACTCCTGCATTTGCTTTTGAACAATTATCTCACATGAAGGGAGGACCTTCTATTGAAGTCTTGTTAGATTTGGCTTTAGGGGATGATACTGTTATATCTAAAGAAGCTACTGAAGTGTTAAAAACACAAGTTTTTCTTTACGAAGCAGATGCTGAACGTTTAGAAAACGCATATAAAGAAGGTAATAAAGTTGCTAAAGAATTGCTAGAAAGTTATGCGAAAGCAGAATTTTTTACAAAACTACCTGAAATAGATGAAGAAATAGATGTGGTAACTTACATTGCAGGTATTGGAGATATTTCTACAGATTTACTTTCTCCAGGAGGTGATGCGCACTCTAGATCGGATCGTGAATTACATGGACAATGTTTGTTTGAGCATAATAAAGATATGCAAAACGAACTTTTGGCATTGCAAAAAAAACATCCAAATAAGCGTGTAATGCTAATTGCTGATAAAGGAACCATGGGTGTGGGGTCTTCTAGAATGTCAGGTGTAAACAACGTAGCTTTATGGACAGGTGTAAAAGCTAGCCCATACGTGCCGTTTATTAATATTGCTCCTGTAATTGCAGGAACAAACGGTATTTCTCCAATTTTTTTAACTACAGTTGGTGTAACAGGAGGTATTGGTATAGATCTTAAGAATTGGGTAAAACAAAAAGATGCAGAAGGAAAGACCATTGTTGATTCACAAGGTGATGCAATCTTAAAAGAAGAGTATTCTGTTGCAACAGGTACTGTACTAACCATTAATACTAAGACAAAAAAATTATACAACGGAGATAAAGAGCTAAAAGATATTTCTACAGCCTTAACTCCTCAAAAGGTTGAGTTTATAAAAGCAGGAGGATCTTATGCTGTTGTATTTGGTAAAAAATTACAAACATTAGCTTCTAAAATTTTAGATATTGACATTGTACCTGTATATGCTACTTCAAAAGAAATTTCTATTGAAGGACAAGGGTTAACAGCTGTTGAAAAAATATTTAACAAAAATGCAGTAGGAACCACTCCCGGTAAAATATTACACGCAGGTTCTGACGTTCGTGTAGAAGTAAACATTGTAGGTTCTCAAGATACTACAGGATTGATGACTTCTCAGGAATTAGAAATGATGGCTGCAACTATTATATCTCCAATTGTTGATGGTGCTTACCAGTCTGGATGTCATACCGCATCTGTTTGGGACGACAAGTCTAAGGCTAACATTCCAAGGTTGATGAAGTTTATGAACGATTTTGGTTTAATTACTGCGCGTGACCCTAAAGGTCAATACCCAGCAATGACAGATGTAATTCATAAAGTATTAAATGATATTACGGTTGGTGATTGGGACATTATTATTGGAGGAGATTCTCATACTCGTATGTCTAAAGGTGTTGCTTTTGGTGCCGACTCTGGTACTGTTGCCTTAGCTTTGGCTACGGGAGAAGCTACAATGCCAATTCCACAGTCAGTAAAAGTAACTTTTAAAGGAGTAATGAAATCTTTTATGGATTTCCGTGATGTAGTTCATGCTACACAACAACAAATGCTGAAGCAATTTGGAGGAGACAATGTTTTTCAAGGTAGAATTATAGAAGTACATTTAGGAACTTTAACTGCCGATCAAGCCTTTACCTTTACAGATTGGACAGCAGAAATGAAAGCGAAGGCTTCTATCTGTATTTCTGAGGATGCTACTTTAATTGAATCTTTAGAGATTGCAAAAGGTAGAATTCAGATTATGATTGAGAAAGGAATGGACAATCATTTAAATGTTTTGCAAGGTTTAGTTGATAAAGCAGAAAAGAGAATTGCTGAGGTAAAGTCTGGTGAAAAACCAGCTTTAAGACCTGATGCAAGTGCCAAATATTATGCAGAGGTTGAAATTGATTTAGATGAGGTTGCGGAACCAATGATTGCCGATCCAGATGTAAATAATGATGATGTTTCTAAGCGTTACACACACGATACTATTAGACCATTATCTTATTATGGAGGTACTAAAAAAGTAGATTTAGGTTTTGTTGGATCTTGTATGGTTCACAAAGGAGATATGAAAATATTAGCTCAGATGTTAAAAAACATTGAGGGACAACAAGGAAAGGTAGAATTTAAGGCACCATTAGTGGTAGCGCCACCTACTTACAACATTGTTGATGAGCTAAAAGCAGAAGGAGACTGGGAGGTATTAGCAAAATATGCTGGTTTTGAATTTAATGATGACGCACCTAAAGGAGCAGCTCGTACTAAATATGAAAATATTTTGTATTTAGAACGTCCAGGTTGTAACTTGTGTATGGGTAACCAAGAAAAAGCAGAACCTGGAGATACGGTAATGGCCACTTCTACTCGTTTATTCCAAGGTAGAGTTGTAAAAGATTCTGGTGAGAAAAAAGGAGAATCATTGTTATCATCTACACCTGTAGTAGTTTTGTCTACAGTTTTAGGTAGAACTCCTACAATGGCAGAATATGAGGCTGCAGTAGAAGGAATTGTGCTAACTAAATTTACACCTTCTTTAAAACAGTTAATTAAATAATTAAAAGATTATAAAAAAATAGTTTATAAAAAAGCCCGAGTTATAGATTCGGGCTTTTTTATGTAAAAAAAGTATTCTATTTTATAGTGAAAACCTAGCTTTTAATAAATATAAAACAATTGAGGTCAGTATTTAATTACGTATCTTATATCTCACTAAATAGGTATTATTATGGATATTTTTAAAGGACAAAACCTTCTAGAGTTTTCAGATCAGTTCAAAACAGATGAAAACT
>Ga0115030_1000136_pt1 | contig 26896 bp, 22 predicted proteins | sample SidtaG_4_FD_87174 | JGI IMG/M metagenome (GOLD analysis project Ga0115030, IMG submission 87174) | Marine algal microbial communities from Sidmouth, United Kingdom - Sidmouth_Male1 metaG | ecosystem: Host-associated > Algae > Red algae > Unclassified | place: Sidmouth, United Kingdom | collected... | reverse complement strand
TAATAAAAGCACCATGGGACCGGGGTTCGCCGTCGTCGGCATCCCCGGCTCCCCATCGGATGTTGCACGAACAAAGGTTCTTCTTCCTCGCCTCTAAGGCGATAGCGTTCGCTTTATCGCGCGTCTACGGTCGGTCGCCATTTACTGGTTATTTAACCACCGTCATTAATCCCACAATTAGGCACCATTGCAAGAGACCCTTGTACTTTCAGTCCCCGTATCTCTGCAGTGACCTCCAGGGGTTGTCACGGATATATCTCAGAGGAATATATCCAGGCATTATATCCATAATCATTCGGAATATTGGTCTGGACAGTATATTCGGATCTGAATATGCTTTTCTATCCGAGCGTTTAATAATTCTCCAGACAGCGCAAGCGGGCGATTATATCGTATTCTCTGGCGATTTATTATATTCGAGTATATCCGATCGGCATGGGGTCTCCCATGTTTGGAGACGATTTTCGGCGAGGTCACGGTTTCGGCGAAGACGGAATGCCAGCGGAGAGTGGTGATTTTTGGTGTGAGTAAACTGTCACGATGAGGATGCAGGCAGCGACGGAAAACTCCTAGTCAGGAACCTGCCAGCGGGTACGTTCCTCTCGTGGTGTTGCTCGCTCTTTTCGGCACAGCAAGAAGCAATGCAGTTGATGCGAGAACGGAGACATGGATGGGACACTCGCAGGAGAATGCATCGGTCGTCTTGCGGTTACTAGTATGTACAGTCTATTTTGTGCTTGTTGATGCTGAGTTACGCCCAATACGCGAGAAGTCACAGAGCCTGTTCGCAAAGAGACGCTAACAGCGACCACCAGATGCCGCACCGCCGCCACTGCTTCCTCCCTCGCCGCCTAGTAGACCTTGGGCGGGGTCGGGGCGCCGCCGACGGCAGACGGCTGCTGTCACACGTCCGCGACATCCACCACCCGGGGCGCATTATCGTTCGATACGGGTGTAGCGACGCTCCCAGCCACTGCCATATTTTCGCCAGCCGCCCCCGCGCCGCCGTGCCGTCCATGGTCTGGCGCGGGGTGCCGCCAACAACTGCGGAGGACATACCCGCCCCTACCCACCCCCCGGCTACCGTCGTAACGTTTACCTCGGGCAAGGGCGCGGTGCCGGGAAACGACCGCGTCAGCTTTCACACATCCGCGACCACTCCGTCTAGAGCCGTCGCGGTGTTCTGAGGTGTGAGCAGGGTGACGCACACGGCTGTAGCCATATTTATATAGTCCGCCGGCCCCCCTGCAGTCGCCGTCTCGACGAATTTGGGAAAAAACGGGCCCCACCGACCGCAAGAGGCGACGTCCACACCTCCGCCATCCCACGCGCGTTTTTGGTCTTTGAATGTGCGTCGGAAGGCTCCGAGACTGAGGTTGGCGTACGGTGGTCACGTGGCGGGCGGTCGGAGACGGCGTCAGCGCCGGCTTCTACTGGATTTGTGAAAGTAGCGCCAAGGCTATGCGGCTGTTGCTGGCAGCGAGCAGTAGCAAGCACCGGCTGCAGGAAGCCTGAAGGGGGTGAGCGACCGCAGGCACACTCCAGCACCGGCCACGAAGAGACCGCACAGCTCCGGCTGCCAGCAGCGTACTTGAGAGAATCGGCGATAGCGGTGGTATCGTTCAGATCCATCTACGTTGTCTTAAACCTTTCAATCGCAAGCACAGAACGACGCTCGTATCATGTTACATGCTTCGTGGAACTGCCCGTTCGGGAGCAGTTGAGACATTGAGAACAAGTACAGCACTCAAGTAGTCGTTCACTGCTGTTCTATTGTCGAAGTGTGGCTCCTGTTGCTGTAGTTAGATCATCGATCGGATATATGCCAATATATTCGGATACGATAATAGTATCCGAATATGAATATATTCCACTTAATAATGCGGCTTGGTGGGGTTATATTCTGATCCTCATCTTGAGAGATGAGATTTATCCTTATTCGGAGACAGTGGAATGCAGCGTATCCGTATCCCATGAGGGCCAGAAAACGGTATCCTGACAACCCCTGGTGACCTCCTCGCGGACAGATGTGACAAATGAGAGAAAACATTTAGACGCTTTATGAGTCATCCAACAGGGTGGATGCTTGCGGCAACCTCCGATCGCCCGCCTCATCACGCATTCACCGCGCATGAGGGCGATCAACGATGCCGCAATGCTTCGTCATTTTGCTCGTTTGCGTGAAATGTCACTACTTTTGACGGGTCAGTATCTTTTAAATACATCACACACTTCAAGCGATTTCGCCCAGTCAATTGCAATGCCGTCAGTATCCGGTTGTCGTCAGATCTCGATCGCGCGTGCCGGAGAGCTCAAACGACCGGCGCCTGGCAACCAGCCGAACAAGTGCTAGAATGAAAGGGCCCCTCCGAGTGGCCCGGTTCTCGCCAAAAGGCAGATCTCGCCACAGACACCAATGTGTGACTACAGCCGGATGTGCGACACAGACTGGCGCGTTCTGGAGAGGACGGCCTGGACAAGATTTGTGCGTGTTCCTCTGATTGGCAGCGTCTGCCGGCGACGATCTACAGTTGATGCTGCACCGTCCGGAGGGGAGCCGTCTACCGCTGCTCGGAGTCGGTAGCCTACGGAGCTTTCTCATAGCCTCATTGGTCGGTGTTTTGTTACTTCTCGTTACAAGCGTCACCGTGCTGTCGTTTGCAGGGCCTGGTCCGTCCCCACTACGTGCTGTGGCGGCGGGCACCGCGAACGTTGTTTCACTTTTCCACGGTGCCCTTTTCTGCTCACTCGTTGTGGCCGCGCCTAGCCGGACACCTCTCACCTCCGGCTTGCGTTGACAGCCCTCGGTCGCTTCTTCCTGCTGCGTGAACCCCACTTATCTTCTGGGAGCCGCACTGCAGTGCTGGTGGAGGGCCAGCGGAGCACACGCCCACGGGTGTGGCCGTGACCGGCTGTGGCGCCATCGCACTCCCCATCGCCGCTTGGCTGCTTAGCTCCCGTGGTGGCCGCGCCGGGTGGCGGGAGGCACGCTCCCGCTGCTCGGAGTTACTGCCCCCGGTGACGTGTCGCTGTTACGACGGCGGGTGCGTTGGTTGTCGTGTTCAACGTTTGGCCTCGCTGCCTTTGTGGTGTCTAGGGCTGGCCTTTTGCTGCCCTTTGTCGAGAAGACGCTCTGGGATCTAGGTGTTGATCTTTCCACTGCCATCAGTCATCATCTGTGCAACCGTTGTGGCGACGCCAAGCCGGACGACTCTCTCCTCCGGCTCCCGTTGATAGCGCTCGGTGGTCTTCTCCTCTGCACGTTTGTGCCACTTGTCTTCTTTGGAGTGGTGTGTATGGCAGAAACTGTCGTCAAACTGCCGCTCAAGAGCGGATCAGAGGAGCCGTGACCTTGGGAAGGTTCGTCTTATTGCGTGTCGCAGATTGTGGGCGGAGCTCCCGTAGTGTCCGCGCCGCTTGGTGAGAGGCGCTCTCCCGCTGCTCTTACTCGGTTGCCGTCGGCTGCTTCGTCTTTTCACGATGGGTGAGGACATCCGCTTGTCGGCCGGCGGACTCGCGAGTCTGACCACCCGTCTGTCTTCATTCTTCGGGACGTGTGTCACAAGTGATGGTGGCCAGAAAGGCCACTCGCGGTCGGCGCAGCAGACGCTCGGCCCAGAGTGCACAGCATGCCGGGGGGCACCAAAGCCGGACGGGCCTGGCCGATGTCGGGCACCATGCTGGACTTGGGACAAGACCCCGTACGCCGTGGCCTGCCGCACACGCACATCACCGAGCAAGACTAACCGGTACTGCTCCTGCTCAACTAAGCGCACATCGGGCCGTACATGGCTCCCATTCTCGCCTTGGGAGCTGGCTGACGGCGTCCGAAGCGCTGGAAGGAGCAGCGGGAGGTGCGATCAGGCTCGATTCAAGAGGCCGCCCTGCCCACGTCTCGGATGTGCACGCTATGGCGCCGCACCAAGCCCCGGCTGTTGCGGAAAACTACGCGCATTTGCTGACGGCATCTCGACTTGGCTTGCCACGGATGCCCGAGGATGGGATGTGGGAGCGCTTGACTGGTCAAGCGCTGCCGGGTCAACTAGTTGCCTCGGACGCGCTGGGTTTTCAATGGCGTTGGGCTTCTGCTGTGCTGCCTGACTCTCTCCCTTTGGGCACACCAAGTGGTCACACTGCAGTTGCCGTTGGTGACCAATGCAGCCGACTGTCTCAAGAGGGCCGTGGCGCCAATCACTTTCGAGCGCCAGCAGGGCCTCAGAAAGACGTTGGCTATGTCCACATGACATCAGCCAGTAGTCAGCTCTCTGGACAAGGCGATCGGCATGGGGCTGGCCTAGAGGCTATAAGCACCTGTATTGGCGGACAACACCGTTATGTTGGGATGGCCTTCGGAGGAAGCAGCGCGCTCCAGCCGTGTGCTGAGCAGCAGCTTGACAACCGTCCTACGGCTCCTGCACAACCACTGATTGTTGGCGGATGGACATCCGGACACCACCCTCCTGGCGCCTATGATAGATACAGGGCAGCTCCCGGCGTCCTCAGCGCGACAATGGGTGTTATGCCAGTAGATCGATTCCCGCTTCCACGCGCGCCGCAGTTACTGGCGGGGCATCCTAGACTCAGTAGCAGCGTCGTCATGCGTCCCAGTGGTGACGTCAACCTCGACCCGTTTGGTTCGTACGGCGATCCCAGGACGTTTGTGTACGGCACTGGATCCCCCAAGCGTCCCGCACCGGCGGCGGACGGCCTGCTGCACACAACGCGCACGAGCAATGGCGCTAGCGAGGGGCGACCGGCCGGGATCTCGGGAGGCCTGTATGGTGCCAGAGCTGTCACAAGGGAGAGTGCGCAACGACAGGACAGTCTAGTGCGACCAGGTGGCCGCGGACAGTGCCTACGTGCTTCCAATGGGATCGTGGCAGACCAAGAACTCTACGCTGGGAGGGGCGCTGGCGGTAGTGGTGGCTCCGGACCAAGTTTGAGCAAGCAGGTCGGCGCAGACACCATACCAATCGCCATGCAACCTGGCCATGGTCGTCTGGAGGCCGACTTCTATGCTCCTGGTGCTCAAGAAGACGACCGGGAGACGGGAGGGATCGTGCGTCCGACGGGAAGCATTATTGCGGGTGTCGCGCTGCCGGAGAGCCAGCGCGCTGACGACGAGCGAGTGCCTCCGCGGCCAGAGTCGGAGCCTTGCGGCCCTGTGCCCGTGGGTACTGACGGCAGTGTCTTCATCGATGCCGGCCACATCGGCGAGGATCCCGGTGGCGGCCAATCGGATCCAACTGCGGAAGGCGGTGTTTTACGCTCACCTCGTCGCACGTTTCCCGTACGCGTCTCTCCCGCCGCCAAAGACGTCGTCGGCCGCGCGCGCGCTGCATCTGCGGACCAAGGTGCCAAGCGTGCGCTTCCCTCATCTCTTCTTGAGAGTCCTACAGCTTTACCTCCTGGGGAAACGAGACACGGTGGCTACAAGACCGGTGTGGCGGACCAAATCAATCCCTCCAAGCGCAACGGAAACATGTCCGTAGAGAAACGGAGCGCCTTTAGGGTCATTGAAGCGGGCGCCCAGCGCAGTGACGGACGTGACGTGCGGCGGCGGCTCACTTCAGCACCCGATGAGCGGCTGCAACAGGTGCACGGATCTTCGATGGCACTCAGACCTCTGCATCTTGCTTTTGCAGAGCACCATGGCGGAGGTAAGCAGGAGCACATGGCGCAATGGCGGCCGTCACTTGTGGACGAACTGATAGCGTGGTCACTGGGCAAGGTTTCGGCGCCCTCCCGCTCGCCGAAGAAGAAGGTATCTTTGAGCTCCTACTTTTCGGACTTTCTTCTTCACCAGAGTCAAGGCACGTCCACACAAGATCTCCAAGACGCGCAGGCGCTTACCGGTTCCATGGGCAGCGCAACGCATGCGCTCTTGATGGCTGGTGGCCTTCGAGCGAAGATGGTGGCTGTTCCCATTCATGATGGCGGCGAGTGGTGGGCGCTTGTCGTGTGCGGCCTCACCGATGTTCTTCCAGACCTCTGTGTTGAAGAGTTCACACCCATTCGCGCGCTTCCTCTTGACATGCGAGCTCACGGTGTCATGGCAGTGCTTCCGCGACCCGGTGCGTCGTGCGAAGTTGTTAAGAAGCGCCGCCGTACGGCAAGAAAGATGCTTCTTGTCATTCTATCGGCATGGTGCAAGGCCAACAAGCTCCCAGTGACTATCGAGCGCGCCTCCAGGAACAGCAAGACGCTGCGGCGGCAGATGCAGATCGTGGACTTGGCTGCCCCGCCATGGGATGAACGGCAAGCATCAAGTGGACCTTCCATGATGTCGCAGCTACTGTTCATGCTCAGCTCTAACGATGCTGGTGCGATGCAAATTGAGGTGTCGACTGACCCCCGAACCTGGTATGGTGCAGTCAAGCCCGACGAGTTGACGGATGCCGTGCATTCGATACTTGAAGCAGAAAAGAACGGGGGACTCCACGCATTCCAGGAGGCTGAAAATATGCTCTTGGTGGGTCTCAAGCTCCCGAGAGGCCGGTCGCTCACACGGCGGCGCCCGGACAACGCCAAAGGCCCAGCAGCTTCCTGTTTTGCCCGAAGCGAAGATGGTGGCGCCGATGACCAGTTGCAGCAACAGCTTCATCAGCACATATCTACCATTCCTCGCAGAAGAGCTGACGGCGTACCCCGGGCGTCTGCGTGGCAGGGCACACGAAATGAGCGTTTGGCTTGGCGGCCACCGTCGCGGTCTAGGAGCCGCTCTCGGTCAGGTCGACAACACGCCGAGGCAGAACCAGGGCGATGGGACCGCCGACGTAGTCGCTGTAGGTATACGTCGCGACGTTCTTCGCCATCGGGCAGCCGAGTACCGGGATCAAGCCGCTCGCAGTCACCAAGCCGATCGCCAGGACCGAGCGCTTCACACGACCTGCCTTCACCAAGCGGACAGTCGCGAACTGGGAGGCCTTCGAGATCACACAGTCGAGTCAGGTCTCGCTCGTTAAGTGCGTCTCGAGAGGAGTCGGCGTCGCGGACCTGTCCTTCACGACTCGGTGACTCTCCAAGCCGCCGGCGCTCTTCATGCAGGCGACGCTCACACACACGAAGTAGGTCTCCAAGGCAACTCGACGTCAACATGCGCCGCTCACGTGGAGCTCGCAGTCGCTCCAAAAATAGCAGCAGATCGACGTCATCCAGGCGCCGCAGGGAGCGTCCGCCGTCATCTTCATCACGGCCTCCACGTTCACCGAGCCCCTGCTGGCACAAGAGCCGCTCGTCATCGCGCAGCAGCGCAAGGGAGCCTAGTGCAAACCAGAGAAGCTCCAAAAGTCGCTCGTGTTCGCGCGGAAGATCCCTTGTGCGACGCCGGTCGGCGCTGTTGAGGCAGTCGCCCTCAACACGCCAGGAGAAGAGCCGAAGTCGCTCGCCGACACAAGGCAGCTCTGAAGTACTACGAAGGATCAGTTCCCGCACCCGCTCACCATCTCAAGTGCTCCAACGACGGCGGGCATCCTCGCATGGTTCATCTACCGACGGACGAGGTCGGTGCCACCAGCATGCTGGACCTAGTTAAGGCACCGATGGATGCCACACTTCGGACCCAGCGGTTTTTCCAAGCCCGCCACGCGGCCGCTGTAGCCCAGAGGTGGAGCCACGAGCAGCTGGTGGTCACGTTTAAGGCCCCGAGGGGCAAGGACAAGGCGCTGCAAGAGCTGGACGGCGAGAGAGGGCGCGCGGCGGACCCCGAGGGGGACGACCCGTGGCGTCGAGGCGCGAGAGACGAGGCAGAGCTGATGCTGATGGTGGAGGTTCGACCTCCGACGGAGATGAACGGCATGGGAGGAGTGAGCGGGATAGTGGGCGTGGCCGTGACTTTCAAGGCAGCCGAAGTCAACGCGGAACGAGTGGGCGGAACTCGGTTCGTTCGCGCGGCAGGGGCCGTCGCATTGATGAAGGTCGGCATCGCCATGTCGATGAGCATGACGAAGGTGGCGCACAACATGATGAAAATGCGCCCACAAGCTGCTCGCAGCCTGATCATAGCGTGCAGCGCAAAGAGAGCGACAGTACGGCAGAGACAAGTGTCCATCCGGCATTGACTGTTTCTGGGTGTGCAAAGGTCCCCAGTGCCTTGGGAAGGCCTGACACCATAGACATTAAACCAGCAGAAGGACCGGTATCAACGGGAGAAGAACAGGAAGCACCAGTCTTCGTTGTGGACACGTTGCCTCCTGGAGGTATTGCGCAGTTGATTCGGACGTACACAAAGGAGCTTAACGCCTTCGGTGCAATTGTGCTACGCGCCAGCCCTTCTTTGCGTCCGGGCGACTGTCCCATGCCAGCGTCTTCGAAGCTCGCCACCCTGAAGCAGCTCTATCCAATGATGCCCACAACTGTGAGCACGCGGTCCCAACCAAAGGACTCTGGGGGCATCCTGCCGAAAGTGGAAACCCTGTTGCCCATCTTGCAGTCGGAAGACCTCTCGATCAAGGATTTCAATAGCAGCGGTGCTGCCTGCGCCACACGATTGCGAGCATTGTACCTCGGTGCTGATGAGGCAAAGTTCGCCGAAGGCATGACAGACGCCAGCGTGTTCTGGAAATGGAGAACGCGAGGCCGAAAGAGATTTTCAAAGCTGGAGCTATCGGGCCCATCACAAGCGCAGCCCACAGTGGTTCGGTACATGATTGATGTCATGCCAACTGATGATGACGGCCTCAATAGGAGCCCTGGGGACCCCGAGTGCCAAGCAGTGTGCTCCAGTGCTTCGACATGTGCTCGCTTGGACAGCCCTCTGACTATCAATCGGGCCGGAATGGCACAACACTTGTCAACATACGACGGAGTCAACACAAACATGCTATACAAGGGGTCTATGTGGTCTATGTTCCCTTGGCACGCAGAAGACTGGGACCTTCCATCCATCTCCTATCTCCAGGAAGGGGAGGCGAAGATATGGTCCGTGGTGCCGCTAGAGCAGAGGGAAGACTTCGAGGCATTCACGAATGCCCACCTGAACTCGATGGTTCTAAGAGCCGCGAATTGAGACGTCTGGAAGGTCCTCGAAAGCAAGCGGGTGTATTTTCCGACCCCCATGCTCACTGACAGCGGCTTCAAGGTCACCTCGGTTCGTCAGGGAGTCGGCGACTTCGTTATCACGGCGCCAGGCGCTATCCACGCCGGCTTCAATTCCGGACAAAATGTAGCCTCTGCTTCCAACTTTGCATGCTTCGGCTGGTTGCGATTTGCAGAAACGCATCGTGTCAGAGCTGTAGCCAGGAGTAAGGCCGTTCTTTTTCCCATGGAGAAGCTGCTGACGCTCTCTTGCCAGCGATTGACCAAGGGCGAGTGGTGGTTTCAAGACGCAGCCGCATTGCGCGACTGCAATCCACAGGAGTTCAAGTTGGACGTCAGGTTCTTGGTGGACTACATGGCGGAGTACCAACAGGCTACCTTGGACTTATTCCTTGCGCACGGGACAGATCTGGTGATGCTAAAGCCAGAAGACGATGACACGGATGTCCGCGCGTTCTTGAAGGCTGGGGCGGAGCAGAAGGAAGAACGTGACGGTGTGCAGCATGTGGACTTCTCCGGCGACGGCACGCTCTGCTCAGACTGCAACTTCGTGTACTGGTTGGCGATTATTGTATGTCCCACATGCATCAAGCATTTTGGCGACGACGCACCATTCTACGCCAGGAAGCACTGCTGGCGCTGTGTTGCTGACGGCTTCAGCAGTGGCCAGTTCGAGACGCTCGCGGGTCTCAGGCGTCGAGTCAAGGGGTCGCACAAACCGCTGCTTGTGTCTCGTTTGTATCCGAGCGCCACATTTTCTTTATTGTCACGTTTGCAACTCATTCTGGACAGGCTTGAGTGATTGATTGTTTTCTCTTTGATGTATTTTCCACAGAACTTAAACGTTTCATCGTTTCAAGTACGTATGCAGGCGTTTAATTGGTGGCGCAGCGGGCGTTTCAAACGTATGAGCACACTCCATAACGTCTGACGAGTGACACAGTAGCTGGTGAGGTTCACGATAAGCGTAGGCTCGACTGCATCACGTACAGGACTCACAAGAGAAGTGGCGTTGTGGACAAGAGGATTATTCCTTGGTCCTCACGTAGGAATTCGGAGTTGCTGTTTCCCAGCAGCTATCAAGGTGGGAGATAGAACGGAGGATGGTTCTTTGGGCAGCGGATTCAGAGGCGCGTGTCGTGAACGCTCTGCAGTAGGGGCACGTGCATCATCAGTGCACAAAACCAGGGCCCAGAGAGTAGTGCCAGCGCCGAATATCCAGCGGACCACGTGCAGTATCTCATGCGATGGAAAAGTGTCCGTACGACACCCGTGCTGAGTGCACTTCAAGATGCTCACTCTGAATGCCATTGTGCCGGCCGCAGAGAATCGACGTGCCGACGATGTGCTCCGGGCTCAGCGTCGCTAAGTGCGTGTGCGGTTGTGGCTCGTCATTGAGGCGGTGCTAGAAAGAGTGCGACTCCACACGCCCAAAAATGCATCTGCTCCTGCGGCTTGGGTAGTCCTAGGTGGTGCTACTTGTCAGGCAGACAGTCAGGCGGCCGGATCTCGAAAGCTTGCCGTCCAACCGTATTGTCATCTTCACGTTGGTTGCTGTGGTGGATGTAGGATCGTGGTGGCATCCATGGGGGCTTGATTGGGGCGGCACCGGCATAAGGGGGTTCATGTCGTTGCCGGCTTTTTCATAAGGGCGCGCTTGCTTAATGGGGTTCATGCTTGACGACTTGGTTCGGGGGATTTTGGTGTGATGATGGTGGTGTCGCCCTTGACCGACTTGTGCACATTGTTCGTCTTGGTCATCTTGTTGCTTCTCGTCTGCTCTATAGTCACTACACAGCTTCCCATGCTGCCGCTTGTATCTCACGATGGTACCCATATCAGTACATACAGCTATCCCACGCCGTCCACGAGCCCTCCCGCCCCACACCCACATACTGTCTATGACACCCCTCAGAGCCCGATCAGCATCTTGCCACGAGTTGGCGCTCGCCTGAAGAACCCACGGATGTGGCGCGGGGTTCTCCCTTTGTCACAACACCGGCTGTGGCGCATACCCACCTTGTGGGCGCAGACGTTCGGAATCGCTGCCATTGAACGTATCACACGTCGTCAGCTCGGCCGCCACCGCCGGCCGCATGCGGCCCAGCCCAAGAACCACCCTCTTGTCTCGGGTATGACAGACTGGCGCCCTACACAGCGCACGCTGTCGCCGACAGCCGCACGCAGTGTTCTAAATTCAGCTGATCGCAGTCCTGATGGACAGAAAAATCCTCAACAGGGCAGAGTGTACGGCTGGTGTGCACAACAGCAAGCAACAATCAAGCAATCTCGTGGCTCTTTGTCAAGCCCACCTGGACCCCCCGATCAGCCAGAAGGGTTCGCACCTAGCAGCGCAGCACCGAACATTTCCGTCTAAAGCATCCCGGTTGACCGCGAGCTCCTTGAATGAGCGACGGTGACACGGACCCTCCCTCGGATACGTTCGCTAGCGCCATCGGTGCGACATTCAACAGCACAGAGTAGTCCGACATAGACAGCGTGGTCCCGCCTATCTTCTCCGGATCGAAAGATGAGAGAACAGAATGATACGGCATGCTTGGTGCTACTGCTCTCATTTGTCGCAAGAACGCATCCCTTTGTGATACGCCAAGTGCGTCGTACGCCGCCTTCAGAAGTGGTGACACCATTCCGTAGTAGAGAAGATGTGATGGGGCCACGATGACGTGCTCATGAATGTCAAAGCTCCCAGGCCCCCGGCTCTCTTCCAACATCATGAAGTGACTTCCCATGTCCTTCGAAATACCATTTGCTAACAGCGCTGCCTTTCGTCCTGCATTGGATGTGACGTCGGAACCCTCAACGTTCGATTCGAGGGCGATTCTACGCTCCTGAATGCGGGCGTATCGCACGTCACGAACATCAAAGATGGTTGTGCTGCTTATCGCGCGGTCGAGGCGGATGGACTTCGTCTTCAGGCCGACAATGTCACAGCTGGTGCAGTGCTCGACTCCGCTAGGGCCTACAGAGTTCGAGAATTTTGCCGCCATCGGGAAGTCAAACAGACCCAGGCAGGGATACACGCGCACGAGTGCGTCTCTCTTGGAGAACGCATCATAGACCTGTACCCCACTCTTGGAGAGTGCCACAAGATCCTGAGCCACCAGTGGAAGGAGCGGTCCGGCGTCTGCTCCGGGAGGAAGGTAGTACAAACGCCTGATGCATGCTGCTCTGTCTTCCAGTGCGAGGAAATAGCACCCGTAGTATCCGACAAGGTCCCCGCGCCGTCTCTTGAGAACCCCGAACTCGTCGCCGTACAATCCAATGAAGACGACATGGGGGTCGAACTGCGCGGCCACTTCGGACCGCGGGGCAGCTGGAGTGATCAGCTTCATGTCAGACACGGAGCAGAGGCGCGCCCAGAAGCCCGTTTGCGTGGCACCTCCGACGCCGCAAACGTATACGTCTCCTGAACGTGTTATCCGTGAACAGAAGGTGCCATCCTCCTTGAAGGACTCCTTCATCTCTTCTGGAGGCAGGAAGCCCAAACACAGAGAAAACGAGGCCAAAAAGTCCCCCACTCTTAAGGCATCGGGCGGTGCGTGGGACGACGGTGACATCGAGATATCACCGTCATCTGCTATTCCAGTCTCCTGGAGAGTAGCTTTCAGTAGCACGGTGGAGGACCACCTCATGGCCGCGGTACATCCCATATCGTACAGGGAACCATTGAGACGGAATCCATGGCGGAAGTTAAAGCGGGAGGGGTCTCTTGCCACTACAGTTTGATGGAACTCAGTTGGCGTGTCTATGGTTCCCAAGTCAGAATCGCCTTTATTATGGAACAGAGCCGCTGTAGCAGGATCTGAAAAGTCCCGTTTGATGTGCTCCGAAAAGAGAATGTACTGCACTTGCGCATCAGGTAGCTTTCTGGGCTCCTTGCCCTTCCCTACAGGTAGGCACCTCTGCACAGTTGCAACTTGCACAGTGGCGGCTCTTTGTACGAGCGCCTTGCGTATTTTCCCGAGCCGCCACCTTGACGGCCACTTCTCTGGGCCAGTAAAGGTGTTCTCTACTTGGCGCATCATGTCATACTGCCTCGAGGACAGTCGACTCTTGCCAAACAAGTATCCGTAGCAATGAAACTCTCTCCGAGTTTAGAATAGTCCTTCCCTGTTCTCCTCATCGCTAGAGAAGCTGAACTCCATGTCTGTGGCGCCCCCCTCAATGCCTTCACTGGAATGAGGTGAACAGCCTTGCTCCAGCCCATCTACTCCTATGGCCCCGGCGGCTGTTTCATCATTTGCGTCAGGAGCACAAAAAGTGCCACCATGCCTCTAGGAATGGCCACGGTCGCTGCCATCATGTCTGCAGCCTCCTTCGGCGAGTTGGGCTCGATCTGTACCTGCAGGGATGATGCGACCGCCTGCTTGGCCACGAGCGACGGTTCTCGTGTGGAGTGCGTCATCGGCGGCCTGGCCATGATCTCCCATGCCATGTGGTGTCAATCCATCTCCTCTGGTAGCACTTGGCACGGGTCGATAGGCGGCAGAGTCGTCCTGCTCAAAACGGAGGCTGGAAGCCACTCGGGGCCCGCGACGGCGTCTCTTGAGTCCTCCCATGGCTCGACGTCGTGATTGACAGACCAAAGAGGTTGTGAGTGACGCAGCAGACGCGCCGATGTTTTTCCCCAGTAGCGATATCGCGGGCGAAGATGAACCAGAGCTCTCTCTCAACGTCATATGTGCCCGAGACCAACACGAGGTGCTGCCTCATCTGTTTCAATGGAGTGACGTGATAATGTCTTGTAGCCCGCTATCAAACTTTCCAATCACCAGAACTACCCGTTTTCGCAAATCAGTGAAGGGGTCTCTGTCGGAGGGCAGCAGACCTTGGCTTCGTGGTCGATCCTCTGTATCATGGAGCTCCACTTTTGTACTTGTCACTCGCTGACACCGCTAGCCGTACCCATCGACTGGCTCGCATCCTCTTTGTTTTCTTCCGTTTATGCGTTGATCCCTTGTGCATCTCGGTCGAATGGCGATGAACATCATCTCTACTCTGTCCATCTATCAGCACTAGGCGGCCCCTGTATTCTTCTGGTATGACTCCAGGGCAGCGCTGCCCCAGATATCACAGAAACACGTGGGGCTGGTGCATGACAGCGGCGAAGCAGTGTGCAAAGCAGGCACATTGATACTTATGCTGCCCAACAACGGGCCCTACGGCTGGATATTGACGTGTCAGTGCGGCTGAGGGTAAGATTCGCCCCATAGTTTTCTGTGGCCCGCAGAGCAACTCGTTCTCGTCTGTTCTCATGGGTTTCCTGGCTGTTGTATACATGTCTGTTGGTATTCTCATAGGCCTTTTTGCTTGTTGCGACCAAGCAGACAACCCAGTGTCTCTCGCTGCGAATCTTTTGCCCTGCCAGAAAGGAGGAGCAAAGATTGGGGGATTGCCCAGCGGCGGAACGTTGAGTATCCAACACAGGGACGTTAAAACACGTGGAGTGCCAATGCTCGCAGAGCACACTACGTCATACGGCCAAGAAAATGCTGGAAGAACCACAGGGCGAGCGCATGGAGCATCTCACATTTTTATCTGAGGCGTAGCATGACAACACGCTTCTACTATCCAATTGTACTATCTCAGTGACAAGAAAGTAACAGCATCGTTCACGCCGTGCTATCGCCCATGACACGGTCCTGGTGATAGTTTGAACGCACCTATCGCGGGCCAGACCAATTTGATTCCAGAGACGGACTGGGACAACAGCTTCAAGAAACGGTCGTACCAATGATCTAGAACGAACAGGAGGACGATCCCAGGAAACATCCAGAAAAGCAGCTCCGGACAGTCGTTGGAAATGACGCTTGGAACATTTGGAGAACTATACAATTCCGAGTGACCACGCTTAAGTCGCATGTCTCGCAGGCTGTCTCAGAAACCTGTCCACGAGATCAGAATAGTTTCATTCAAAGACTGTTCCGACGACGGCCAATATATCTCTGTATTCTGATCTCAATGTGATTCCATTGTGATTCATCGAATAATCGGAGAGGCAATTCGATTCAGGCAGTTCACAGTTTTCAGGAATCGGCGACAAAACACGGTGCACCCATGAGCGATCCAAACCAGGGGCTTTCCAGGTATTTTTCTCCAGCGTATTCGCGCGTAGTTTTTCCGGCTGTACATGAGGTTGCTTGAGATTTCCCCATCTGCGGATCGACGCATGCCCGAACCTTCATACTTCAGCAAAGTACGCTTGGAATTTGACTGGCCGGCTAATCTTGGGATGTCCGCGATCCAGCAGAATTGCCCTGCCTGGCTTGCTCAAAGAGTATTATTGTATGGTGAGGCTACTTAATACTTGAGAGATACTTGAGCGGTCGGGAATTCATGCGGAGCACTCACTCGCGTGCCCAGTGGCAGTCAGTCCGATTTGTCCGCTTCGTGGCTGCTGAGACAGCACCTGTTGGGCTTCCGTGGCGTCATTCATGTCTTCAGCCGCATTCCAGGTTCACAGGTGTCATGACAGGCTGCTCTTGCTGCCGAAGCGCCCGGTAGGTGTCGAGGCTGGCAGCCCCCTATTCATTTAAAGGACTATCAGTTCAGAGTTTGTTAGAACGATCAAGCGTATCTCGTCGATTAGTGTCCAACTGTGTTCCAAAGGGGCCTCGGTGGCCCTGCGTGGGCTGCAGGCGCAGCCCACAATGTCCCACAAGTATGTGCATGAGTGGATTGCTCTGTTGTTCTCCAAGCTGCGGCCAATCGGCAGCAGCCTGTGTGGTACACGGCACGGTGCTTTCTCTAAAGCACCGTGCCGTGCACCGCACCAAAGGGAACGCATCTCTTATGGAGCGTGGCCTGTGTTCGAACTTTCATGCACCACGCCAGTACCTTTCTGTACAAAGAAGCCGCTCAAGGGGACTGTGGGAGACTTCTTTCGCACTGCAGGTGCAGGTGAGAGGATGTTATTCCCAGCAACGTCCAAACCAAAGGTCACGGTCGCTCAACTCTTTCATGTGAGGCTCACCGGTGTGAACCCGCTGTGCTGTGCAACCACTCCCACGTCACAGCAAGAGCTACGACCGCCACTGTCGCCAAGCAGTCCAGCGCTCCCGGCGACATCGGTTGTGCGGGCTAGCACACATTCGTTGACACCCTGAGTCGATGCATTGAGAGTGGGATTCGAAGACAGATCCTAGCCAAAGTGTGCTTGAACTACGCTCGAGTGTGAAATCCGAGTCACTCTTGACCCCACTGTATGACGAAAATCTACCCGAAGAAGTCGCTTGACTCGGATGGTGGGTCCACCTACGCTGGGCTCTCGGTTTTCCCAGGCAGTTACGCAGTCGCTGAAAATTTAATTTCCCAGATACGCTGTTTCTTGACCAAATCACGGTGGCTTGAAAGGCCCGGATCCAAACGAAGGTGATCTGAGGCTACTTTAAACTGTCGCGGCCTTCCCCGGCTGCTGCAGGCGCCACCCTGCTGGCTGTGCCCACGAAGGGGGCGCCTTTCGGCACCCGCACGTCAGGACCCTTCCAGGAACCTTGCGGACGGTCCTTTCGCTCTGTGGGGCCTGGCGACGGCGTGCCGGCGTGACGTTGTCACGTAAGAAGCGCTGTGCGCGTCGGCAGCGCTTCCGACGTCCAGCTCTTGTCAGATCATCTCAACGCCATTTCCATCGCGACCGCTGCGACCAACGCGGCCGTCACCCCCACCTCTGCCCCTCAACACCACTATCAATATGCCGCTGCCCCGCCTAATCGTTGCGGCGGGCAACGGCAACATGCGCCGCCTGGGCGCGGCCCTGTCCGCCGGTGCCTCTGTCAACGAATCCACGGACGACTGGGGAGGCTTTACGGCCCTCCACGCGGCTGCGCGCGGCGGGCACGCGCCCGCCGCGGTGGTGCTCCTTGCCTTGGGCGCGGCGTCGGCTCCGCAGGGCGATGGCGGGTGGACGCCCCTGCACTTGGCCGCGCGTGGCGGGCACCTGGACGTGGTGGACGTCCTCGCCGATGCGGGCGCCGACGTCGAAGCGCGATGCGGATCTTCGGCCGTGGTGCCTTCCCCCGCCCCCCGATCGACGCCGCCCCAGCCGGCGGCAGCCGGCGAGGGGGGCGCTGCCACCAGCCCCGATCGCATCTACATCGGCCTCTCCATCCTTACCGTCCCGCTGGTGCACCTGGTTCGAGAGGTGGCGCCGGTGGGGTCCCCCCAGGATGAATCGTGGACGCCCCTCCATTTGGCGACCATGCGTGGCCACAACGCGGTCGTCGACACGCTCCTTGGCCGTCGCGCGGCGGTCGACGCGCGGGACGGCAACGGCGGAACGGCGCTGCATTTGGCGGCGTTCGCCGGTCAGGCAGCCATAGTGACGGCGCTGCTACGGGGGCACGCAGATGCCCACGCCGCAGACGCGACGCGCGTCACGCCGCTGCACTGCGCGGCTGCGGCGGGGCACGTGGCCGCTTCGGAGCTGCTGCTCGCGGCGGGCGCATCGGCCACCGTCCGCGACGACGCTGGGTGGTCGCCCCTGTTCTACAGCGCATCCCGCGGGCACTCTGAGGTAGTGAGCGCACTCGCCCGCACGCCCGCAGACGTCAACATGGCTGACCCGCACGGGTGTACGCCGCTGCACGTGGCGGCCGCCAACGGGCGGGCGGTGGTGATCACCCTGCTCGTCGCCGCCGGTGCGACTGTCAATCGGGGCAACGCAGGGGGTTTTGTGCCCCTCCACGCGGCGGCGCAAGGGGGACATGCTGCCACGATCGGCGCGCTAATCGCGGCGGGGGAGTCGGTCAATGCGCGAGCCTGGCGGGGCGTCACGCCCCTCACAATGGCGGCGGGGTCGGGGCACCCCGCAGCTGTGACAGCGCTGCTCACCGCGGGCGCGGACACGGCGGCGGTTGACGTGAGCGGCATGACGCCGCTGCACGTGGCGGCGACGGCGACCGGTGCCACGGCCAGTTTTGCCATCATCGTGCGGGCTCTGCTGGCGGCGGGCGCGCCCGTCGACGCAGTTACGGTGAGCAGCGGGGACTCGGCACTCCATTTGGCCACCCGGTCGGGCAACACCGCCATTGTTCGGGTGCTACTGGCTGGCGGCGCATCGATTGACCAGAGGTGTCAGCAGCAGTACACACCCCTGTCTGTGGCGGCGGCGGGTGGCCACGACGCAACGATCTCGGTGCTGATGGCGGCTGGCGCGTCGGCCACCATTGGGGATAACGCCGGCGCCACGCCGCTGCACCGCGCGGCGGAGTGGGGCAAATCAGGCGCCGCAGCGGCGCTCCTGGCCGGCGGCGCCCCCGTGGACGCCCGCACCCACACAGGCGACACGCCGCTCGTGCACGCGGCCGTTCACGGGGCAGCGGCCGTTGCCGGCGCTCTTCTCGCCGCCGGCGCGGACGTGGCGGCGACCAACAACGAGGGCGACACGGCACTCCACGCGGCGACGCGTGAGGGTAACCTGCTGCTCGTTGCGCCCTTGCTCGCTGCGGGCGCGCCGCTGGGCGTCCCGCCTGCCAACAGTCACGGCACGGTCGCACCCCTCCACGTGGCGGCTGGATTTTCCGAGGCGGACATTGCTGCCGCTCTGCTGGCCGCTGGCGCTGACGTCGACGTCCGCGACGAATTGTGCGGGGAGACGCCGCTGATGGTAGCGGCGGATCATGGCCACAAGAAGATGGTGGTGACACTGTTGAGGGCAGGCGCGGGGATGGACAAGGCTAACTCCGACGGGAACACGGCTATGCATCTGGCCGCGCACGCGGGGTGGGTGCAAGTGTTGCTCGTGCTGATTGCAGCGGGCGCGGCTGTGGGGGTCACTAACTTGCGCGACGAGACGCCGGCAGATATGGCGACGGAGCAGGGTCACCTTGCGGCGGTCAACGTACTGCTGGAGGGGACGTGGAGCACGGAAGAGATGTGAGTGGAGAGCGAAGAGGGCGAGAATGATGTACGTGATTGCCTGTCTTGCATGAATGCGCGATTGCCTGTCTTGCATGAACCTACTAAAGTGTGTCCGTCGATGTAAAGGGGCTCCAGGGGCAGAGTCAGCCCAATAGTTTGTCATGGGGGCGTGCTGGAGATACAGTTCCCGGGAGGTGACGAGGTGTTGTACATGCCCCACCGGCCGGGCGTCTTTCTGAGGCTGTTCTTGGCATGCTTGCCAGAACGTTCGATCGTAGCGCATAGAATCCTGTCTGGGGGCACTCAGCAGGGCCCCGCACCTGGAGCAGACAGGGGACCAGTCCGGAGCGCTGGTCGTCCACCGCTTCTACCTGCTTCATTGCGCGCAGTGATTGGCTGGCCAAGGCCCGAATGCTGCATTCTATCGGGTGGTTTACAGCCGGATAAGTGCATACAGTCTCGCCACCTGGGTGCGAGAGGGGGCCAAGAAGCGGCATTGTCGCTGGCTTGCCAGAGTTTGGCCCCAGCTGTCCAAGTTTACCGCTCTCCTGCCAACTGCGTTGGAACGTCAGTGGGCCACTCGAGGGCGGGGGAAGCGCGGTTCTGCGAACACGATTGGCCCAGAAGGTGACAGGCCCGGAGCTGTGGCCGTTTTGACGGCGACAACTGAAAGTTTGTTTGAAGGTTGGATCCATACAACTCGTATCCGGCCACTTGACGGTCGTTTGGAACCTCGCTCTGGCCTTGCCGCCCACTGCGGGCGCGTGGCGCCCGCTGCGCCAGCCTTCCCGCGCAGCTACCCCTCACGTGGGGCGCGGGGGGGGCCAGCCAACGGTCTGGCTGACAGGTATGTTGCTGCGCCGCGCAGAGATGTGTGGGGGCTCCCCCCACAAGCGGCGGCGGCGACGTGGTGGCCCGCCCTGTGGTCCTGCGTTGGCGCGCCACACCCTGCTGCGCTGTCGACCACGCGGTGGTGTTTTTTCCCACCGCCTTTTCGTGTGTGTCCTGTCCCTTCCCCCCTCTTCCCGGCCCCGCGTTGCCGCGCCTCCTGCGCCGCCGACGGTGTGGGCGCTGGCGTTTTTGCTGCCAAGGCCGCCCGCGCGTGGGCCGCCCACCCCACCCGCGCCGGCCCCGACCCGCTGCGTCGCCCACGTGTGGCGGTTGCGGGGCCCCCGCGCGCGGTGCTGCTCTTCCCCGTTCCACCCGACCTCGCTCCCACGCGCGCTTCAAAAATTTCGCCGGGTACCCCTGCTCGGCCGTCACTCGGCCGCTGCTGCTGCCGCCGCCACCCTCTGTGTGTGTTGCTGCGAGGCGCGCGCGGTTGCCGCCACTGCTCCCGCGGCACACGCCGTGCCCCCCCCCCCACACCCCTCCCCTCGGCGGCTGTGGGCCACCGAGCCCTCGTGCGGTGCGTTGGCACCTCCACCCACCTCCCAGCCGTAGTCCGCTGCCGACGCTGAGACTTGCTCGCCCGTTTTGTTTGGTCACGGGTAGCGGGGAGGTGTGAGACTCCGTTACCCACCGTGCGCGCTCCTGCGTTGTTTCGTGGCGACCGCGCTTTTTTTTTCTTTCCTTGTCTTTTTTTCCCCGCGGCTGCACCGCGCACGCGCAGTGCCGTTGCGGTGCAGGCGTGCGCGCGCTTGCCCCCCCCCTCCCCCTCCCCCCCCCGGCCCCTGCCCTTCCATAAGCCGCCGCGCTGGACGCCTTCATCTTTTGCCTGTTCCTGCTGGCCTTTGCGCCGGCCGCCCGCGGGCGCTGGGCATCCCGTGCGCGCCGCCGAGCGGCGGCGGGGGGACAGCTGGCAGTCACCCCGTCGGGCGAGGCTATGTCCATGCCGGGTGCGTCTGCGGGTGCGGCCGGCGGGGGTGGCGGGGGTGGCGGCGCGCCGGGCCTGGCCTTTGGGGGCGGCGTCGGTGGGGAGTCCAGCCCGTACTGGCGCACCTCGTACGGCGTTTCGGCGGTGGTGCAGCTGCTCGACCAGCTCGACGAGGCGCGGAGGGGACGTGCACGCCGCTCGGCTGCGGGCGCGCGGGGTGGGCGGGGCGGGGGCAGCAGCGGTGGGGGTGGGTCTGGCGCGCCGGCACCGCCGTCGGGTGATGGAGAGAGTGCGAGTGCGGGCGACGCCGCACGATCGCCAGCTGGGTCAGGGGGAGGGGGCACTCCACCGTCTGGAGGTGGGGGGGAGGGGAGTGGGGACGATGCAGACGGCGGGTCACCGACGCTCGGTGACTTTTTGGATGAGGACGACTTGGTGTCGGAGGCGCGGTCCGGCAATGAGCGGCTTTTGGACTACTTGACGGCAGATGCGAACCTACAGGTGCGTTTGGGCGAGTGAGTGTCTGTGTGTCTTTGGTGCAGGGAGGGTTGGTTGACCGGGGTGCTGTTTGCACGTTCATGGAGTACGCCAGTATCATGGTGTGATTCTGAAAGACAGAGGAGCGCGAGCGCGGATTTTTTTTCTGTAGATCTCTACACTCGCGCGGTTGCAGACTCGATGACATACTGACTCAGCCTCTATCTCCCTTTTGTGCCGATGTTTGCAATTGCAATACCTGGTACCCCCCCCCGCTTTGCTCTGCCTGCAGGAGTTGCTCTCGATGTGCATTGCACCGTCGGGCCCGGCCCTCACCGCCGTTCTGTCGGGCGACTCGCTGCAGGCTAAGCACGCGCACCACTCGGCTAAGCGGCAATACGCCGCCGCGGAGCTGTTGACCTCCTCTGTGCCGCAGCTGCTCGACGCGCTAGTGTGTGGGCGACCGCCGCCATTGGAGCGGCTCTGGGACGCCCTACGCTACACTCGGTCGGGGCATTTGGACCCGCTCGCCGCGGGCCGCATTGCGCGGGTGTTGGCGTCGGTGCTTGCCGCGCGCGGCGACGAGGTGCTCCAGCACCTGCGTGCGACGAGCGAACGGGCGTCGACCGAGAACAGGGGCGCATCGAGGACGGGTTCAGCCCCAGGCGGCGCCTTGTCCGCGCTCGTGCGGCACGTGTCCCTGCAGCCCATTGCCGATCTCTTTGTGCGGTTGCTTGATCCGCCTGACCCACAAGAAGGGGATGCCGACCAAGCGGGCGGATGGGGATTGGCTCGAAACACGGACGAGGAGCGGGTGGGGGGGTCCTCCCCGTCGGCTGCCTCTGAGGCGCCCCGTGCGTCGGTGCTGGAGCTGCTCGCTGGTAGCGACATCATCCAGGCGCTGACCTCGTCGGCCATGGCGCCGTATGCACCGCCATATACGAGGTACGCGGCCTCTGGGCCAGACCTGCAGCTGCGAGAGGAGACGATCGCAGCCAGCCTCGCAGTCGTCCTCGCCATGACTCGCCGACTGCTGTTCCTGGACACCCTCGGCGTGGCGGTACCGCCTGCGATCTTCGTCTATGCGGGGGGGTCGGCCACGTCTGCGCTCGCATCGGCATTGGATGTGGCGCTCATCGCGGAAGAAGAGGGTCACCCGCTTCCGCTGCGACGGCTGCTTTTGTCGATGCGCGATCTGATAGAGGTGACTGTGCCACCACCGCCAGTGGAAATCGATGGCTATGGTGGGGGGTTGGGCGGCGGCGGCGCCTCGGGGAGCGCAATGGGCGGCGGTCGCGGAGGAGGCGGCGGCGCGATGGGCGGCCGCTCTCGCAACATGCCTCGCTTTGCGGGTGCGGGGCGACAGGCTTATGGCAGCCGTTTCCGCGCGTCGGCACGTGGCCGGCCATTGACCGGCGGCGGACGCCCAGCCGGTGGGGCGGCGGCGTACGGCTATGAAGCCGTCGGTACGAGTGCGGGCGCGTCGAAGCATCCTGTCCCCGTTTCTCCAGCATCGGCAATGGCCAACGCGGACGCGGATTCGATCCCTGGGGTGGTTGACCAGATCGTGGACGATATTGACGATGACGCGGTGGCCAATGTGTGCGTCAGCGCTGCCGCGGCTGCTAGCGGTGACGCTGGCTTGGGGCTGTATGCTCATCCAGGCGGCCCCTCGGCGCACGATGTGCAGATGTCGCCGACCGACCCGGTGGTCTCCCTCGCCCAACTTGAAGGGGTGCTTTTGTCTCGACTACCCAGAGTGCTCAAGCTATTGACACGCCGTCTGCGTTTGGCGAACACGGCAACAATACCTGTTCCAGCCGGGTCGGTAGGCCTCACGCTTTCTCCGACGCCGTCGGCGGATTCCGTGCTGGGCCTGACCGCCATGGGCGTCGCTGAGCTGCTGGCGACTGTGCTCGCGCGCGGCAGCGCAGACGGGGTTGCCGCACTCGCGCGGGAGGGCGTTCCCATTATGCTTCTTGGTGCGGTCACCTCGTACCCGTGGGCGTCTATGCTACACGCTGCCGTTTACAAGTGCCTCAAGGCTGCACTGGCGTCCCACGCCCAGCCGTACCGGATGAAGGCGTGGATGAGTGCAGGGCTCCTCCTGTGGGTGCGGGATACCTGGGCAGAGGGGAACATGGCAGACGGGTGTGCGCCAGGCAGCCGCGGCGGACCGGGTCGGCCAAGAGCAGACGCCACGGGTGCAGTGTCGAGTGACGCCGCCGCCGCGGCAGCGGCGGGTGGGAACAGCCCGCAGCGGCGCAGGAGGTCGCCCACGAGTGCGGTCGGCGTTTCCTCATCACCGTCGGCCGCGGCGGCTACTGAGGACGATGGCGCCATTACCAGTGTGGAAGAAGCGGCCGCGGCGCAAGCGACGCCCGAGGTGCAGGAGGAGCGGCGGCAGCGGGCGGGCGGTGCCGGCGGGGTCTCCCGCTTGCGCCCCGCCTACATGGGGCATCTGGTATCTATCGCGGTTGATGTGGGCGGGTGGCTTGACAGGGTACGCCCGCCATCACCTGCGCCCGCCGCCGGCGCTGCGCCGCCGGCCCACTGGTGGCCCTCCGAACAGGAGGTGACCATCTTCCGGGAGCTCCTATCAGGTGCCGTTTGCGAGACGGTGGCCCTCCAAGAACAACCACTCGGGGAGCAGCAGGGCGACGATGACGGAGGCGGCACAGGTGGTCTTCTCGGTAGCCGCCAAGAAGAGGATGATGAGGACCCTGTGGAAGAGACTGTCGAGGTCATTTTTGACTACCTGTCTGGGGATGGCGAAGAACCTGTCGACGTGTCGGACGTGGTTAACAGCCACTCTGGCGGCCGGTCATCGTCGTCCAGGGATGCCACTGGCGACGGCAGGGGACGATCCGTGTCGTCAGCGCTGGCCAAGGCGCTGCCAGACGCGGCCGACCGCAAGGCCGCTTCTTCTGGCAGGGGCAGCAGCCGGAGGGGCGTCCGCCACGCGGCACAGTCCCGGGCCAGCCAGTCGACTGCCATCACGGAGCTGGCGGACGACGACGAAGACATCCAAACGGTCGATGTGGAGGACGTCGATCCCTCAACCCGCGACTCGATGAAGACGCCCCCACCACCGCCGTCCTTGCCGCCGCCGCCTCCGCCATTTGCGGCGGACGGGCGGTTGCCTGCCCCTGTAAGTGCCCCCCATATGAATGGCAAGATACCGGGCGGTGCTTCCGCCGCAGCGGTGGCGTCGGCAACGGCGGCGGTGGCGGCCATGGACCTCTCCTCGTCTGACGACGACGATGAGTACGTCAAGTTTGATCCGGACGCCGACGACTTTGTCGATGGCGACGAGGAGGGCGACGATGGGGCGGGTGGTGCTGCCAAGCCGGCCACGCCCGACCTCGACCTGCCCGACGAGTCGGCGCCCCACCCCACCCGCGTCAGTAACTTTGTGGCAGACGGCGCCGCATCGAGCAGCGACGACGACGGGGAGTGGGAGCCTTTCAACCCAGACGACGACGAGGACGACGAAGCGGTCGGCGACAGCGAGGCTACTAATGGCGCCGTGGACGGCGTCGCTGGGGTGGGCGCCGGCAGTGCTTCGTCGGCACCACCGCCGTCGCCTGCCCGGCGAGGGGTGCTACCCGCCATCTTTTCGGCGGTCGCCGCGGCTGCCACTGGCGGCAAGCCCCGGCAATGACCAGCGGGCGTGCCCGTATGGCAGGGGGGGTAGCGCGAAGACAATGCGCGGGTCTTGTGGGTGGGTGAGCTGCCGGCAGCGACTGCCGGCAGAGCGTCGGTGGGGGTAAACTCAACCGCGTAGCACGCCTGCGTGCGTGTGCAGCCTGGCTATTTGTCCACGCCTCCACTGCTTCGCCGCCCAAGCGGTTGTCGTGATCTGCTCTTTTGGCATTGGTTTTTTTGGATCTTCGCACCTGTATTCGTCGGGCAAGTGTGTAGGCGTATGGGATGTGTAAGCGTGTGGGACCCGGTGTGCAATGCTGTTCTTCGTTTCGCTCTTTTTGGTTTGCTGCTATGCTGTTTGTATCCTGTTACACTCGCGCCCCTTTGGCTTTTAAGTCCTCTCTTTCTTGTTGACAACATGTACCAACGGGATGACGGTGACTCCTTCGAGTGACAGGAGACGGCGCGGAAAGGCGTTGTGCTCTTGCAGGTGCGTGACAGTCTTCGCTCAGAACTGTTGGCACGATGCTGCCGTCCATCTGCAGAGTGCACCCGAGAGGGTACCCAGTGCATAGTACGGGGCGTTGGTCAGCGGCAGTGCTTCGTGCTCGAGCTGTCACACCTCGTGTTGAAGCGCATGCTGTACCACCAAGGCACACGAGCTCCGTGGCGTGAACCAATTTGAACGTATAGGGCGCTGAATCGTTGGATCTGACTGTCAGCCTGTCGTCAGTGTCGTCCATCTGGGTCGCTCTGTCGCACACGAAGTCTGGTACACCGTGGCGGCCTTGTCGAGGTGTCCTCCTCTCACCACCTGGCACTACATCCTTCCCCCGCACCTTTTTGTCAACGTCCCTCTTGTCCCTGCTTCCTGGGTTATGTTTTGCACCAACCCTCTCCGTACCGGCGGCTCCTCATCGCCATGGCGGCGGCGGCTTCCACCACTGTTGGTCGCTCTTATCGTTGCCGCCGCCGCCACCCTCATATCCCCCGCCCCAACTGCGGCCATCCAATTTGACGTTGCCTTCGGCGGCCAGCGGTGCATCACTGAGGAGCTGACCTCCGACACTACCGTCAATGGACTAGTGCACGTCGCCGACGGCCCGTCGGCCATGAAGGTTGACGTCTTTGTGTCCGATGCCCAGGGCAACGTGCACTACCACAAAGCCGGTGCCGTGCACGAGGCCTTCTCCTTCAAGACGAGCCCCGCGCCGCCGTCGCGATACGGGGGCCACGAAGACCCACGGGCGGCCACCCCCTACCGGGTGTGCGTGCACCACGCGTCCGGCCCCGAGGACCTCGCAAGTGGCTACCGTCGAGGCTCAAGCGGCACCGTGCCCACGCGGCGGGTCACCTTGACTCTGACGCAGGGGCTGACGCCGTCGGCGCGGGAGGGGCTCGCGACCCGCCAAAATGTCGACATGCACGTGGAGCGGGTGCGGGAGCTCGAGTTCCAGCTGCAGGCGGTTGTTGCGGGGATTGACGACATGAAGGCGGTTGAGGCGGACGTGCTGCGGAAGAATGATGACACCAACCTGCGCGTGCTATGGTATTCGGTGGCGGCATGTGCAGTGATGATAGGGGCGGGGGCGTACCAAGTCTTCTACATGAAGGCCTTTTTCAAGCGCGCCAAGCTCATTTGAGTGCCAAGAAGCAGACATGAGTGTGATGAAGACTGTGGGATTCGCATCATTGGGGCGCTTTGGAAGGGTGGCGGGCTGCCGAGCTGAGGGTTGAGGGACTGGATGGTAAGAGAGACGCGATCATGGCGCCATCACGGCCCCCAACTGATACCATGTCCAGGTCCCCTCTTGCACATACAAAACGCTTGGTTGACACTCTTTACAAGCCAGTCACAAACGCAGCAGCGCGAGAGTTGAAGATGGATCGACCAGCACAGAGCAGGTGTGTTGAGCTTAGGGTTGGTGAGCACGTCCCAGACGTGCTCACGCCCCGGCACGGGGCGTGCTTTAACTCGTGATTTAGGGCGTGTCACGCCCTCACGCCCAGCATTCAAGGGGCGTGCTTAGGGCGTGCTTA
>Ga0115030_1000134_pt1 | contig 27330 bp, 20 predicted proteins | sample SidtaG_4_FD_87174 | JGI IMG/M metagenome (GOLD analysis project Ga0115030, IMG submission 87174) | Marine algal microbial communities from Sidmouth, United Kingdom - Sidmouth_Male1 metaG | ecosystem: Host-associated > Algae > Red algae > Unclassified | place: Sidmouth, United Kingdom | collected... | reverse complement strand
GTTTTAATAATAACTGGCTGCTTGGTTTGCTTGCCAAATCCCCGATACAGAACTATCTTGCTATCTTCATAAATTTTTTCTGCTATTTGGTATTCGGACATATTATTTATCTTTACCAGAGATCTTTAGGGCGTGTCATCAACTAGAAAAAAAGAGCTTTTTTCGGTCTTTTAACGACCTTCTACGTCGAAAAATAACCTCCGTAGCTACGGCTATGCAGAACATTTTCCTCCTTGTATCTCGCTAAAATCCTCTCAAAAGCATTCTTCCCCCTAATTGATGACACGCCCTAATCAAATTCTGGATAAATATGATTTTCAAACAAATTTATGATGTCTCTTTTTAGTTGCCCTTTGTTGGAAATAAAAGGAAATAGCAAAATATTATCCAAAAACTTTAACAGGTCTTCTACTGAGTCTTGATAATCATCTCTAACCGAATAATTAGGATCTGGTTGGCGATCGCTAACCTCTGGCAACCAGGTAGAATGGAGGGAAAAGGCAAAGTTTAGTTCTGGATGCTTTAACTTACAGATAGGCTTTTGCAAATCTGCCGCATCAAAAACCCAAATTTCATCTCCTTGAGGGCTAAATACCAAACAAAAAATATAGCCGTCGGTTGAATCTCCCGATCCATTGGCGCGGGGAACAAATTGAGGGGAAAGTACTATATGACCTTGAGGAAATTCATAGTAATCGGCGATCGCCATTGACTCATTAGACGAGGTATCCAATCTAAACAAAGTCGCAGGAATACCAGCCTTTCCGCGATCTAGTAGATCTTCTAGAGATACAATTCTATATTTATAATCCTCATATAACTTGTACATTTCATTGGTCATCAAATCGTCCCAAAGACCAAAAGAAATCCAGTAAATATTCTCTAGCTTTTTCGGAGTCATGCCCGTAGAGGGCAAGCGATCTTGATAAGCAAATAATCCAGGTCCCCAGGTGCAAAGCTCGTCAGTTATAACCTTTTGAGTTGAAATTTCTGGTTTTTCTTGGCTAAAGTCGATTTCATAACGACCCATTCGACTAATATCCATCTCACACTGCTGCATTCCATGTAAATCTTCCCGCAAAGACTTATCGGGATAGGGAGATGTATCGTCCCGCCTCATCCATTCCGCAACGTGCCAGGCAGCAATATGAGCTACGTGGAGAGTAATTTTATTTGCCGAATTATCGTAATCTACTAAAAAGTGAGATGCTTCCCCAGGAATCTTGATTTGATGGGCGATAACTGGTTCTGTTTCATCTTTTAGATCTTGCCGACGCACGATATAAAAAACCGAGTCTACTGAAGGCTTAAGCTCGGATTGAAATATTTCTCTCAACCACTTACAAACATCTTGCTTGGATTGAAATTTAAATTCATCTCCTCCTCGCCAATAGTTTTGGGCAAGTATAGAGCATTCACCAAGTATATGTTCGATGCCAATCGCAAAAGACGTATCCAACAAGATTACATAATCTTCAGTTACTCCAATTTGATGGATACTCTGCTTTATCTCGATCGCCGAACCATCGACGTTAACCAACCGCCACTTTTTAATCTTACCTTGATCGTCCCAGCAAATTAGATTGACAAAATTATCAATCTCAAAATCTAAAAGTTTGAGCAGAATTTCGATGAATGCGCCTAACTCTATCAATTCTTGCTTTTGGCTTTCATTAAGCTGTAGTTTTCTACTTTGGTTAACAAGTTCTAATTCTACATTCTGGTAAATATTATTCAGAAATTTTCGATAGTCTTTTCCCTCGTCTCCACCCAAAAAATTACTCAGGGATCTGCCGTAGTTGACGGCGAACATTTGCTGAGTGTAAGTATCAAAGGCAGGATGAGCAGTGCTGAGAATGGGACTAAAAGGAAATGGGAAGGGAATTGCAGCTTGCCATTCTTTTCTTTTGCCGACTGGGCTCAACAACGACAGCGTTTTGGTATTGACTTCGTAGGGGCGACCCGCATCGTAGGTTATCAACAGACGTTCGTGAGAATCTCCAGCAAATTTTACGGGTAAAAAAGCCGTGTTTAATAAATTACGCGAACCCAGCAACAAAGAGAATCTGACAACACCATGATTGCGAAATTTCAAGAGAAAATTATCAAAGTTATTTTGAGTTTCTCGATCTGCTACATAGTCTGGTGGTCGAGCAATTTCCGTTTTCAGTTTTACTCGACCCGATTCGGTTAGATCGAGCCGATAAATCATGCCATCCCCACTCAAAAATGTGTTGCCATCTTCGTAAGGAAGTCCACCAGTATCAACATTACCCACTGGTGCAACAACCAAAACATAACCTTGGAGATCGTCAGGCAAGTCTCCTTCTATGACCTCCATCTCCAGACTGGAGAATTCTTCTTGCTCGGCATCCATAATCGGGTTGGGAACTGGAGGAAATCGGCTGGTAAATTCTTTAACCATAGCTTGTTAAAAATTATATATTTTCCCAATCTTAATTTTGTTCTTAGTTGCCCGATCTCATAAAACTCATATGAAAACCTATGTCTTATTGGCAAAATACTGTTGATATAGTTGACAACTAGCGATCGCTTTTCCTTCTACGATCTCAATTAGCCCCATGCTGCATAACTTATGAGCCTGGATCGGATCTAAGACTATAGGTTTATCGGCGTTGAAAATTCCAGCAAGAGCCTGTAATAATTCGGGATGTTTTTGTAGTGCTACCCAGTGACGCTGTAAATGATGAGTATATATGCCCGTGCGATCGCCAGCTGTTTTTAAGAGTTTTTCTAAGGTTGTCTCTTGCCGATTGAGAGCATAAAGTGCCAAATTAATCAGTGCGGGATGCCCATTTACCAAAGACATCAGTTGTTCTAGCTCGCGATCGATTAATTCTAATTCGTAGCGTTGCGCTAACTCTTTTACTCCTTTAGCATCAAAACTATTTAGCTGAATTGGCAACCCAACATTAAAGGGAGAACGATCTAAATCTAGAGGGACGTATATTTCTGTTGAATGTACCACAATTAAGCGTAATTCTTGCCAAATTGGAAGTCTTTTGCCTTCTTCATACCAAGAACGCAATAAAGGTAAGAAATCTTTAGCTACTTGAGGATGCTCGAAAATTTGGTTGACTTCATCTATTGCTAAAACCAGAGGAGTATCGAGAGATTCTAGTATACGATCTTGAAAATAAAGAGTAGAGCTAACTTTACTGCCTAAATCTTCATCCCAATAATCATTCAACTTCGGTTTTTGCTGCAACTGAAGGGAAATACTGGCGCACAGCCAGCGCAATAACCGCGTGAGGTCGTTGATGATACAATCTTCTACCTGTTCGAGATTCAAACAAATCGTCCGATATCCCAAGCTCTCTGCATAGTTGAGACTTCTTAAGAGCAAAGAAGTTTTACCCATTTCCCTGGGTGCTTTAATTCTAATTAATGCCCCTGGTTTTTCTAGTTCTCGCTTAATTTTAGTTTCCGCTGGCGATCGCTCTAAATAGAAAGGAGAGTTTAAAGGAATAGAACCACTGGGGTATCTTGGGGTTTGCCCTGGTTTAAATATATTGGCTGAGTCTGACTGTTGAGAATTTGTTTGTCGTAGTTTATTACAATAAAATTCTAATAAACTACGACAATTCTTCTTAGTGACTTTTTTGCCAACAATCTTAGAGAGTCGCTGATACAATTCTGGGGCGACAACGTTAGTGAAATAACCAGTACTATAACCTGCCTCGATGGCAATTTGATTGTAGGTTTGATATTGCCAGATCCCTTTTAAGATAATTACTTCCGTCGGATTTAGCGGACGATTCTGACTCGCAATTAGCTGGCGATCGACAATCTGACAGATACGATCTAGATTCAGATGCCAACTCACGTTAGGTTCGAGCAAGGATACAAACCTCAGTTGAGAGATACTTTAGGAATTGAAAATTTACAACTGCTAAACAACTGTATACAGAGTAAGTTTATTTTCCCACGATTGCAGCTATTTTAAGCACATTACTTTATAAAGCATTATCGCGATCGGAAAAATAAGATGTAATTTTTTATGAGTTTTGCTATGAGTTTTATGGGTAGCAACTAACCAGCAACCACCTAAAATCAGATCTATACAGAGCAAAAGAAGTATTAATTTGTTCGAGAAAATTTTTAGGAGTTGGTAATTGATGATTCGCCTTTTGTTAGTAGACGACCAAGAATTAGTCTGTCAAGGATTAAGAGCTATGTTAAACCTAGAATCGGACATCGAAGTCGTGGGGTTAGCAAATAACGGACAGGTAGCCATTCAACAGGTAGAAGCCCTGCAACCAGATGTCGTGTTGATGGATATTAGAATGCCGATTATGGATGGTAGAGAAGCTACCAGAATTATCTGCCAGAAGTTTCCCGATACCAAGGTTTTGGTTGTCAGTACCTTTGATGAAGATGAATACATTACCCATTCGATTAGAGCTGGAGCAAGAGGATATTTACTCAAAGACATGCCCGTAGAAGAGTTAGCACAGGCAATTAAGTTAGTCTATCGTGGATACTCCCAGATGGGACCTGGACTGATGGAAAGAATGCTAGAGGGAATGGTCGAAAAGCAAGATGAAACAGAACAGCTAGAATTAGTCGAATTGACTCCTAGAGAAGTAGAAGTCTTAAGTTTGATTGGCACTGGCTGTACTAACCGTGAAATCGCCAAGCAGCTTTATATTGCCGAGGGGACGGTTAAAAGTCATGTTACTCATATACTAAATCGATTGAATTTAAGAAATCGATCGCAAATAGCTATTTACGCTAATTCTTTAAAAAGATTACGCTAATTTATCAAACCGCTATCATGTTTGTAATAGCTGTAATTTTGAAATAAAACATAAACCAAAAGATTGCTGACTCATTTGACTCGCTGTAAAACTTTGTTAGATGTTTTGACATTAGGAATTTTAACCTCAATGCGACAGCCTTTTCCTGGGGAAGTAGTCAACTTAAACTGACCGTTGACCGTAGTTACTCGTTCTTGCATACCCCTCAGTCCGAATCCAGAACGCTTTTGTTGGGGATCGAACCCCTTGCCATTGTCTTCTATGGTTAAATTTAGTTTTTCTGGCGTGGTTTTAAGTTGGACTTTTACCTCTGTAGCTTCTGCGTACTTAAAAATATTAGTCAAAGACTCTTGTACTATACGATAAATTGTTTGGGCTGCTGGTTTGGCAACAGAACTACAGCGACTGATATCAGTACAAATTAATAATCCCGTACCTTTGCGATAATCATCTACTAAGGTTTCAATTCTTGCTTCTAAGGGTTGTTCTTCTCGACCATCTTCTCTTAGAGTGCTAATAGACTTACGTACCTCCTGCATTGCTGTTTTACCGAGAGATTGAGCCTGAGTTAGAAAAGAGTGCGCTTGAGTTGGTTGTTTGTCCCAGAGTTTGACGGCGGTTTGCATTTGAATATTTAAGCTGGTTAGAGCATGACCTAAAGAATCGTGAATATCACGGGCAATACGGTTGCGCTCCTGTACCGTGGCAAGTTCTTCTATCTTTTGAGAATATTCTTTTAACTGTTCGTTAGCATTGGCTAATTTTTGTCTCATCTGGCGTTCGGCTAAGATTTTGTTCGTTAGCTGTAAGACAAAGAAAACACCTAAACCGAATACTAAAGTTTCGGCAACAATGTGCATCCCAAAATGAATTTGTTGTTCTGGATCTTCTGGTATAGCTCGTAAAATATATTTATACTGATCGCTCAAGAACAAGATAAATATTACCCCCGTAACGATCCAACGTCCCACGGATTTAAACAGGAAACAACTCCGCATCACTACAATTAAATAGAGCGTCGGCAAGATGTGAAGATAACCGAGTACTGTACCGTAAAAGATCAAGCCAATTTCAATTGCCGTATAGATAACCTTCACAATTTGGCTTCCACTAGGCAAAGCCAAACCCATCAAGCCTAAGAGAAATAAAATTGAAATATGTTGCATGGGGATACTATGACCCTGCCAAGCTTCTACTATAGCAAGCGAACCACAGCTAGCCAGCATCACCCATTCCGTGATCAGTAAAAAGCGAAAGGGGTTAGGTAAAAATTTTATAGAAGAAATCATAAAAATCACATCATAAGTTATTATCCTTTCATTTAACTGTGAAATGTAATAAATCTGCCAGTCTTTTAGACAGATTTATTACTTTGGTAGCGATACGATAGTTTACATGAAAGACTAAAGTACTAAGAATATATACTTAGAATTTTTGTAAAAATCGAAGAATCATATATCTTTTTAGTTTATGCTCTTCGATCTAACTGTTCTGCTGAGAGTTCAAGCTTTTAATTGTTGTCGATAATTGGCAGTTAGGGTTGAAACTTTAATGAAATGCGATCGCTTTTAATCATGATATTTACCGAGCGATCGCACCTACTAGACTGATAAAATAAACCTAATTATCAATCTGTTTTCTGATGTTTTGTTTCTGAATAAACTTTAGATTCGGACTTAATAATATCCCAAGCTTCCGTATGTTTTTCTTACAGTAAAAGGAGAAGTACCTTGGTTTGTTAGTGGTCGATAGCCAGGTGCTCTTCCGATGGGTAGTCTGCTGTAGACGGAAAGCGAATATCCACCAGCAATCCGATCTAATTGTTCTTCTGACAATTCTGATTTTTGGGATGGCGCGATTGTTTGTTCGTTGTTCATGATTTGATTTCTCCTGAATGTTAGTGATGTGTGATATTAGTTGAGATGAATCGAAATTGGATAAATTGCGATCGCTTATTGAATGGCAATTAAAAAGCGATCACACCTGCTAGACTGAGAGAATAAACTTTAGATTCGGACTTAATAAGCTCCTAAGCTTCCGTATGTTCTTCTTCAGGAATAGGGAGACAAACTTCTATTGTGTTGTGATCCATAGCTAGGTCCTTTTCCGTAGTAGGAAGACAAACTTCGATAGCTCCGACTACGTCTTAATTTTTTAGCGTAGTCAAATATTCTCAGACTAGCAGCGTCACCGCCAGCAAACTCGCTTAGCTGTTCGTCTGATAATTCTATGTCTTCATTGGGAGTGCTGATTTGCTCATTATTCGTGCTGATGATTTGTTCGTTATTCATAGTTTTGTTTCTCCTGAATGTTAGTAATGTGTGATCTTAGTTGAGATGGCTCGGACTGGGATAAACGGCGATCGCTTGTTGAATAGCAATCTTAAAGCGATCGCACCTGCTGGACTAGTGAAATAAATTAACTATCTTCTTGAACCTGCTATTTGAGAAGCACCAATTGCAACCATACTTCCAAAGAATACAGCTCCTGCTGCTAGCAATGGTATTACGCCTCCAGATACGGCTTCGAGATCGCTGTCTGATAGCTCATCAGTTGTTAACTCAAATTGTTCGTTTGATAGTTCTAGTTCTTGGGTTTGCTCGAGGGTTTGTTGGTTGTTCATGATTTGATTTCTCCTAAGTGTTAGTAATGTGTGATACTGGTTGAAATGAATCGAAATTGGATCAATAGCGATCGCTTGTTGAATAGCAATCTTAAAGCGATCGCCGATTACTGACAATAAACTGTATGCTGCTTGGACAGTAAGTTATACCTGTCGATAGTTTTCCATTTACAGTGATAGAAAATGATTTTACTCGTCTCTTCTTCGGCGAGGATTTGGCGTTTCTAATTCCAGCACACCATTAAATGCGAAGCCACCAGTATTTTGAAGATGATCTTACAGATCTTGTTCTTCGGCGAGGAGTCGGTGCTCCTAATTCCAGCGCACCATTAAAGGAAATACCGCCTGCAATTTGGTCTAGCTGTTCTTCTGATAGTTCTAATTTTTGGGATGGCGCGATTGTTTGTTGGTTGTTCATGATTTGATTTCTCCTAAATGTTGGTAATTTATTTTCTGTTCTCTGCCGATGAACTGATTGCATCTGCGATCGAGTTCGTTAATTTGGCGTATTTGCTTTGAGCTAATTATTAATTACCGTGTACGACGATAATGGCTAACTCTGTGAGTAGGACCTTGATTGCCATATTTATCAACAGAAGTGCTGCTACTTTGAGCAATAAGCTTTCTTCCTCTGCGACTTGTATGTCTGCCACCGCAACCACCTGCAATTTGCTCTAGCTGTTCTTCTGATAATTCTAAATTTTGATCCCAGTTGATCGTTTGTTGGTTAGTCATGATTTGATTTCTCCTAAGTGTTAGTGATTTGTTGTCAGTTCTTTTTCTATTGAACTAACTTAATCTTATGAATTTAATCAAGAGAAAACATCTGAAAAAAGTCTCGAATTGAGCGTAAACTAAAAGAATAAACCTTCTATAACTTTCGTTGATATAGTGAATAAAATGAGTTTATTTACCTATGAGGAAACTCATAGAGCATTAAGCTTATTTGCCTGCGAACGGAGTTTAAAAGTCTTAAAAAATACTTAGTTGTTGAGTGGTGAGGTAGCTATTTAATTAGGAAGGAGAATTCTCTCGCAATTTAGTTAAATAGTATACAAACAAATAAAAATTTAATAGTTCTGAAGCTGTCGGGCGATGCCATTAATTACTCTAGAAAACTGATGATTAGGGTAGCGAACGGCAAAAATTCCTTTGCTTGCCATACGCATTACCTCATCTGATTGTTGTAGAATCCCTGCTACTCGCGTTTGATAAGTAGACTCCACGTCTTGACTGAGTAGGGCAAAATTGTATTCCTTGAGGGCTTTATTAACTATGATTAGTATTTTGGGGACTTGTAACCGACGGGCGACATCAACTGTTACAGCGGTTCCCAAAAAATCTTGTTTATCTGGTCGCATAATGTATAGAACGACGTTAGATATAGTTAGGGATACCAAAGTTTCTTGGTTTAAACCAGGATGGGTATCAATAAACAAGTAATCCAGCTTCAGTAACTCGATCAGCTCTCTAAATCCTGCTAGTAGGAATTCAAAATCGTACCCTTCACGAAGAATGCGAGAAATATCGGCAAGTTTAACGCTAGAAGGCAGCAGATACAGCCTGCTATTAGCTGCTTTGTGCGTCATTACCTGAGAAACGTCATGAATTACGTCAGCGATCGCACATTGTGACCAAATATAATCATTTAATGTATATTTTATTTGCTCTTCTAATCCAAATAAAGCGTGAATGCCAGGAGATGGTAAGTCTAAATCGACTATAGCGACGCAATTTCCAGCTTGAGCGACCATCGTGGCTATATTAGCAGTTAAATTTGACTTGCCTGTCCCACCTCGATAGGAATGAATAGCGACGATCTTAGCCATACAGTGCGCCTAATAATATAAATAAATTTGAAAATATCCAAATTTTAACAGCTTAGTCAAGATTTTCTCGTCGCCATTTCTTTCCTTGTTGAGCAATCCAATCAAAGTCATCAGAGTTAACTATTTCATTAACCTCTTTCTGGTGTTTTTTGCGATCAACCTGGATTCGTAGCTGAGTAACCTGTTGACGCACATTAGTCAATTCGGTATTAGCAGTTGTTAATTCAGCAGTTCTATTTTTAACCAAAATCTTCAATTTCTGAGCGATCGACTTCAGTCTGCTAATCGCTAAAGCCAATCCTAACAAAGCCAACATCGCAACTATTCCTAACTTCAAAGTAATTTGAGTCAAACTTTGACGACTTTGAAGAATAATGCGATCTAAAGGTTGTTTAATTTCCAATATTCCTCTTACTTGTCCGACTTGCCAGTCAGTTTTAGGACTATCAGGATGAGAGTTATGACAGCTAACACAACTTGCTTTCATAATATCGGGTTCGGCATAACGGAGAGTCTGCCGACCATTAAGCTTTTCAAGGCGATAAAAGATCTCTTGAGGATTTTTTTCTAAATATCTTAGTGCTGCTGTTTCAAATTCATCTCGACTAATTTCTGCTGCTGTATGATCGGGGAAGGGATATCGACTGTAGAGTCGCATTGAAATTGACGAATCTTTTTTTTCACTAATATTAAGACTTAATAGATTGAGATAATTAATCGGCAGAGGAACAGCACCAAATTTACCTGGATAATCATGGGTTACGGTAACTTCGGGTACTTCACGGAGACGATCTACAACTTCTGCACTGTAAAGAGAACGGGACTCTTGTAATGTCTGAGCCGTTATTTTTGCATTGTAAAGTGCTTGAGATTCAATCAAACCAGAAGAAAGGCTTAACATGCTGCTTACGGCGATCGCGATGCCGACTACAAACAGAAGCAACAATATAAATATAATTCGTTTATATATAAGCTGAAAGAGGAGATGTTTGGCTTGAGACAGGAAAGACATAATAATTTTTCGATGATTGAAGATTTTCAAGTTTTGTCCTGTACCGAAAACACAGTATTAATGTGGCGATCGCCAAAGCTGGTAGTCAAATTACTGTGATGTTTGCAATCAGTTAGTTTGTTCGGGCAATCGACCAAAGACTGCTATATGAGCAGCGAGCCATATATTTACTATTTAACGCCATAAATAAATTTCTCTAACTCAAATAGAGCAATTAAAGACTTTAGTTATAGAGAAATATACCTATCGTCAGACGAACATCAGAAGCTGCTCTATATCTTTGGTAGAAGATAGATTCGAGACGTTTTTCGGATGTATGCAGCGGCAAAAATCTCTAGTATTTAATCAGCAAGCAATTATTAATCAATCAAGAGCATTTTATGAAAGACCAACGCGCAATGTTACAAAGGCTTTGGGACAATCCCGCTAGCCGAGAAGAGTTTTTAAACCAGCCAAAGGCTTACTTACAAAAACAAGGACAAGAAATACCACAAAGCACTAAAGTATTCGCTCACCCAGAGACACCCAGTCAAAAATACTTTATCTTACCTGCCGATGGAACAGAAGTTTCTCAAGGTGAGGATATAGAAGCAGAAATTACTCGACGAGCTTTACAAGATTCAGCATATAAAGCTCTACTGTTGAAAAATCCCCAAGCAGCAGCTCAAGAAATGGGTGTGAATCTTCCTGATTCTATAGCTTATACTGTTTGGCAAAATTCAAAGGATGAGCTGCACTTAGTATTACCCGTTAATGCTGATGATTGCGAACTTAGTGACCTAGATTTAGAACTCGTAGCTGGTGGTGACGGTATAAAAATTCCTGAATCGAATGATGACGAGGATAGTTCGTCTTCTTCAAATAATTCAAGACCAAGACCAAGAGCGAGACTTTCTGGTAGAGCAAATCGATTCGGTTAAACGATCGGCAAGCAAATTAATGTCTCAAACCCATGTCATAAAAAAGCACAGAAGTTGAGAAATTCTATATGTATACTCTAAATTGTCTAGATAATTCTTTGGTCGGATGCGCTTATCAGTCATTCACCTTTCCACTATACCGTTCGTATCTACAGCAGCTTTCTCCTCAAGGCTCATTAGTTGCTATTGGTGCTTTGGAGAACGAGCGATCGCCAATTGGTTTGGCATTAGCAGAAATCGAGGCGGATAGAAAATCTGCAACAATGCTCTCAATTTTTGTGCATCGGAATTATCGCAATCGAGGAATTGGCACCGCTTTACTTCAGCGATTGGAGGTTGAATTAGCCAAGCGAGGTTGTACAAAAGTTCAGCTAAACTATACTACTTCTCATTCTCTGGCATTTGCTTTGGAAAGATTAATCCAAAAGTGTAATTGGCAAACCCCGATACCCAGACAGCTAGTTTGCAAATGCGACCATAGAAATCTCGATGCTCCTTGGTTGGATCGAGATTACCGTTTACCTTCATCTTTTACGCTTTTTCCCTGGCAAGAAATCACAACCAGAGAACGAAATTTATTACACAGACAGCAGCAAACAGAACAATGGATTCCCCCAGGACTAGTTCCTTTTCAACATGAAACTAACCTCGATTTTAATAGCTTTGGTTTACGCTATCAAAACGAAGTAGTCGGCTGGATTCTGACCCATCGTCTTACACCCGATACTATTCGCTATACCTGTGCCTACATCAGACCAGAGTTGCAGAAGCTAGCACGAATTATTTATCTGTATCAAAAGTCGATTAAACTGCACATGACCAGACCCGATATTCCTCACGCAATTTGGACCGTACCTTTTCGCTTTAAATCTCATGTAGGTTTTATCCTTAAGCGTTTTGGAGACTACATGGATTCTATTGAAGAAAGTCGAGAGTCTTCTAAATCACTAGTTAATATTTGAGATTGAAAATTGGTAGTCAATCAGTTTCACAGTATTAAACGTCTAACGTGAATTTAAAATTTTAATTATCTTTATTGACTGCATTTTTTGGTAATGGTTAAATTGCTCGACTGTTGCTCCATTTTAGATAGGTGTAAATATGACAGAAGTACTGCTAAAACAGCTAAACAGCCAAGATTTACAATGGCTCAAGTCAAATGGAAAAAAGCAACATATTGATTCGGGAGCATGTTTAATTCAACAAAGTGAAGCAGTCGAGTATTTATATATCATTCTTAACGGTGAATTTGTCGGGGTCATTGCCAAACAGTCAGAAGGAGTTTTGGGTCGCACTTTTTCGGCGTTAGAGGATGACTCAAATTTAGAACGGGAAATCATGCGTTTGGGTGAAGGGGAAGTTATTGGCGAGATGTCTTTTTTAGATCTTAGTCCCGCTACTACTACTTTCACCGCCCTAAAAAATTCTCTAGTCTTGGAGATTTCCAGCCATAAGTTACGCCGAAAATTGCAGCAGGACAGCGGTTTTGCAGCTCGTTTTTATCGAGCGATCGCAATTTTATTAACCAAAAGGTTCGAGCATTTGGTTGCTTTATATTTACGTAAGCGCCTGGGAAAACTCAGACCGTTACAGGATATTCCTCTGCTATTTGGAGAATTCAAAGATAGTGATCTCGACTGGATGGTATATTGCGGCTTGCTGCAAAGAGTTCCTCCAGGTCAGACCCTAACTCAAGCTGGTCGTCAAGCCGAAAATCTCTACATCATTCTTCGAGGCAAGATGTCCTTGATTGTCAATGAAGCTCAAGGTAATCAGATCGACAAAATCTTTATGGCTTTAGAACTTGAAGAAGACAGTCAGGCAGAATTAGAGCGAGAAATTGCTCAACTTACCCAAGGAGAAATTGTCGGCGCGAGCGCGACGTTTGATTCTTACCTGTCTACGGTTACTCTGCGTACCCAATCGGACACCATCTTACTAGCAATTCCTAAAGAACAGTTGCTGCTCAAATTACAGCAAGACCCAGCCATGGCTGCTCGTTTTTATCGAGCGATCGCCATTTTGTTATCGGGCAGACTGCAAGGACTAATTAATCGTTTGGGATTTGGCAAAGGTAGCTATCAATTTGGTCAGAGTCTATCTTCTGGTGAGGAATATGAAGATGAAATCGATCCTGCGGTAATGGACAACATTTTTTTAGGCGGGGCGAGATTTGACTGGATGTTGAAAAGACTAAAAATTATTTAAAGGAGAACGTAATGCCAGAGAATAATAAAATATTTCGTCAAGAAGCATTAGAAAGATTATCTTCCCCAGAAAAACTCGATCGAACCTTAAAAATCGTTAGTCCTAAAGCTTGGATTCCTTTAGCTACTGCTGGTTCATTAATCGCCGTCGGCTTAATTTGGAGTGTTTTCGGGCGAATTCCCCTATCGGCAAATGGGCGGGGGGTATTGATCCGACCCAATCAAGTAGTGTCTTTTCAGTCTCCTAGTGACGGACAGTTGACGGAATTAAAGATTGAGCCAGGAGCAACTATCAAAAAAGGAGATGTCCTGGGTATTATTGACCAAGGTGCTTTAAAGCAACAGCTAGAGCAAGAACAAGCCAAGTTAGCAAAATTATTAGCCCTCGATAAAAATAGTAGTGAGCTACAAAACAAACAATTGGCAGGAGAACGAGCCGATCGCATTCAGCAGAAAGCCAATTTAGAAAAAAATTTAGAGCGAGCAGAAATCGAAAGAGATCTACGCAGTAAAAGTAAGGAGGCTCTGGCTCAAAATCGCCAAAGTATTAGTGAGCGTGTCGATCGCACCCAAGAATTGATGGCAAAATTGCAGGCTAAAGTCGAAAAATTTCGCGCCCTCTTAAATGAAGGTGTAATCAGCGAAAATACCTTCTTTGATACGGAAAAAGAATATTTTGATAGTTCGACACAGTTATCCGAATTAGAAACACAGCTAAAGCAGCTAGATGTAGAAGAAACCAACATTCAGCGAGAATATTTTCAAAGTTTAAATCAGATTGACGATCTAAAAAATCAGATCCAGCAGCTTAATACACAGTTAGCTCAAGTAGATCGCGAAGACTTACAAACTTCATTCGATCGCCAAAGTCAAATTCAAGAGGTCAAAAATCGGATTGCCCAGCTCAAAGATGAGGTCAAAGGCAAAAGCCGTATTGTCAGTAAGCATGATGGCAAGGTGTTGGAGCTAGCTGCAGTACCAGGACAAATCATAGGTAATGGTTCCAAAATTGGCACCATCCAAATTGGAGATCGACAGGATTCTCAATTGGTCGGGGTTGCCTATTTTCCTGATAGCGAAGGTAAAAAAATTGAGTCGGGAATGAACGTTCAAATTACTCCCAGTATCGTCAAACGAGAACGTTATGGAGGAATGTTAGGAGAAGTAACCAAGGTTTCCTCTTTTCCCGTTACTCCCGAAGATATGTCGGCGATTATTGGCAATCAAAATTTAGCTGAAGATTTGGTTGGCAGTTTGGGGGGGAACGCACCTATACAGGTATTTACAGAACTGAAATTAGATGCAAATAACGCTAGCGGTTATCAGTGGTCTTCTTCCAATGGTCCTTTGATAGAAATATCTTCGGGGACAACGGCTGATATTCGAGTTCAAGTAGGTAAAGTTGCACCCATATCTTACGTTATTCCCTTGTTTCGTTCTCTCACGGGAATTTATTAGGTCTTATCGATTGGCTGTAATTTATTATGATATCTCTTACTCAGAAACTTTTACCCAGTAAAAAATCACGGCAACGGGTCAAGACTCCTACCTTAATCCAAATGGAAGCGGTAGAGTGTGGCGCAGCAGCTTTGGGTATAATCTTGAGTTACTACGGTCGTATTGTTCCCTTAACCGAACTGCGTCAGCAATGTGGAGTTTCACGGGATGGTAGCAAAGCTTCCAATGTACTGAAGGCAGCACGAACCTATGGTTTGCAGGCTAAGGGGTTTAAAAAGACTCTAGAAACTGTTCGTTTGGTTGAGCCACCATTTATTGTTTTTTGGGATTTTAACCATTTTTTAGTTCTCGAAGGGTTTGGTAAAGAGCGAGTCTATCTCAACGATCCCGCTACTGGACCAAGAACAGTAGACTATGAGGAATTCGATCGCAGTTATACAGGGGTTGTTTTGGTCATGGAACCAGAAGCAAACTTCGAGCCAGGAGGCAAGAAAAAAGGAATTATTCCCGCCTTGGCTTCGCGGTTGAGGAACTCGCGTGATGCGATTATTTTCTGCTTTTTGGCTGGGCTGATTCTGACAGTTCCTCGATTAGCAGTGCCAGCTTTTACTCAAGTATTTGTCGATGAAATTTTGGTAGAGGGTCGTTATGATTGGTTACGTCCCCTTATTTTGGGGATGCTATTAACCACAGTTGTTAGAGCATTATTGGCTTGGTGGCGGTTGACTTACTTAAGAAAGTTGATGCTCAAGTTATCCGCTTCAATGTCTGGGTCTTTTTTGTGGCATATTCTTCGTTTGCCCAGTAGTTTTTACGCCCAAAGATTTGCAGGAGAAATTAGTAGTCGATCGCAACTCAATGATAAGGTAGCCGAGATTCTTTCAGGCGACTTAGCTACCACGGCGATCGACACTGTAATGATTGTTTTTTACGGTCTGATCATGTTTTTTTACGATTGGCTACTGACCGTAATAACTATTATATTTGCGACGATTAATCTTCTGGCAGTAAGATATCTAGCTCGCAGCCGAGTTGATGCAAATCTGCGACTGTCTCAAGAAAAAGGAAAAGTTGCAGGGGTAGCGATTGGGGGAATCCAAACGATTGAGACGATAAAAGCTAGTGGCTTGGAATCGGACTTGTTTACCAAGTTTGCTGGCTACTACGCCAATAACCTCAACGCCAAACAAGAGTTAGCGATCCCTTCTTTGGTTCTGAGTACCATACCCGTCTTGCTAACCGCTCTGGCGACCACTAGCATTCTAGCAATTGGGGGCTTACGAGTTATGAATGGCAACCTAAGTATCGGGATGCTGGTTGCTTATCAAGCACTGACAGCCGAATTTCTTCAACCCGTCAGTCAGTTGGTTAATTTTGGCAGTACTTTACAGGATCTTGAAGCCGATCTCAATCGTCTAGATGATGTTTTGGAAAACCCAGTCGATCCCGAAGCAAGCAGAGAAGACAGTGGGAATAATACCGATGAATCATCGCCAATAACTTTCAATTCTTTTCGTTTGGCAGGTCGGGTAGAATTGCGATCGCTAAACTTTGGTTATTCTCCCCTCGAACCACCTTTAATCGACGACCTCAATCTAGTTATTCAACCAGGGCAAAGAATTGCCTTAGTTGGAGGTAGTGGTTCGGGAAAATCGACGGTAGCCAAACTAGTGGCGGGACTGTATCAACCCTGGTCGGGAGATATTTTACTAGATGGTAAATCTCGACAGAAAATTTCTCGTTCGGTACTGGCTAGTTCTTTAGCGATGGTCGAACAAGAAATCTTTTTATTTGCTGGGACGATTCGAGAAAATCTAACTTTATGGGATGCTACCATTCCCGAATCAAGCATGATTGCTGCCTGCCAAGATGCTGATATTCACAATCTAATTTTAGAAATACCTGGGGGATATAATGCCCAGTTGAGCGAAGCAGGAATGAATCTCAGTGGTGGACAGAGACAGCGTTTGGAGATTGCCCGCGCCTTGGTGAGAAATCCTCAAGTATTAGTCTTAGATGAAGCTACCAGTGCTTTAGATGCCACAACCGAACTAACTATCGATCGCAATCTGAGAAAAAGAGGTTGTTCTTGTGTTGTCGTTGCCCATCGTCTTAGCACGATTCGTGACTGCGATGAAATTATTGTCTTAGACCAAGGCAAGGTAGTACAGCGAGGTACTCACGAATCATTACGTAGCGAATCGGGTATTTATCAGTATTTATTAGGTAAGTAATCAGATTCAAGACCAGCCATAGTATTAATATACTAATTCAGAACAATGGTTAAATCAGATCGAAGAACTAGCTTTTCAACAACCGAAATTTTTCTTAAAGGTAATCAGCTTTTGTCTTTGGATACGGCTAATACCTTTTGGTTTGTAAGGTCTGGCTCTGTGGGAGTTTTTGCGGTTATGGCGGGTAGCGATCGCCGTATTCAAGGAGCGCGTCAACATTTGTTTACAGTCAAATCGGGAGAAGCTTTGTTTGGTGCAGCTTTTGTAAGCGAATCAGCTTCGGAGAATCTACTAGGAATAGTTGCGGTGGCAATGGTCGCGACCCAATTGCAGGCAATATCTTTACAAGATTTAGTTAACAAAATTAAACAAAAAGAACACCGAGCGATCGCCATTTTGGAAGGCTGGCTCAAACATCTCAATCGATGGCTATCCGAGCAAGAAACGATCGCTAAAAATATTGTTACTGCCAAAAAGAACGATCTTCTTACCCTCACCAAAAGCCAAACCTTACAGCCAGCAACCGATGAAATTATTTGGGTGACAGTAAACCACGGTTCTACCCGTTTATTCGACTGCGAGCCATTTCCCCTTACTGCCAAATCGCCCCCGTTTCCACTCACTTCTAGCATGGGGTTAAATATAGTGAGCCAAAAGGTACAGGTTGCAACTGTCTCTACCGCCAGATTAGAGCAGCCAGAACAACTACCTCATAGCTTGGCTCTACTCCACCGTTATTTTCTGCTCTATTTTTCTCAAACACAACAGCGCAAGATGGCGCTCGAATACGAACGTTTTCAACAACGAAATCAGCTCAATCTTCAGGTCGCAGAATCAGCCTTTGGTAGTTTAGCCAATGTCTTAGATACCAAAGTAACTAAAGCCAAGGCAGCAGATACCAAAATTCTAGAATCAGGAAACGCTTTGCTGATTGCAGCAGGAGCGGTAGGACGGGCGAGAAACATTGAGGTTAAACCGCCTTTAGACGCTGAAGATCTTAACCGAGTTAAAGACCCTTTAGAAGCGATCGCCAGAGCTTCCTTATTTCGTACCCGTCGGGTAACTCTAACAGGGAAATGGTGGCTAGAAGAACACGGTGCTTTGATGGGGTATCGTCTCCAAGATCGTTCTCCCATTGCCCTATTGCCCAACCAAAACAATTGGCTCAACCGAGGCGCGAATTATTCATTATTCGCTCCCGAATCGGGGCAAAAGCAAAAGATAGATGAAGTGACAGCAGAAGAAATTTCCCCTGAAGCCTATATATTTTATCGTCCTCTACCTCTGGCGATGTCTCATCCAATTGAAGTGTTTCGCTTTGGGGTTCGAGGTTACCAACCAGAACTAGTTGCCGTTGTTATTTTAGGTATTATTGGCAGTCTTTTGGGCATGGTGACACCCCAAGCTACCGCCATGTTAATCGACAATGCAATTCCCAATGGCGATCGTCTAATCTTGTGGCAAATTGGGTTAGCTTTACTGGCTGCTGCTTTTGGCAAGGCACTGTTCCAACTAGCACAGAGCATGGTTTCGTTACGAGTAGAAAATGCTGCTGACGGCAATCTCCAACTAGCAGTTTGGGATCGACTACTACAGCTAAGTCCTGGTTTTTTCCGCCAATATTCATCTGGAGATTTGTTAACTCGCTCGATGGCTATCAGCCAAGTCAGACAACAGTTAAGCGGAGCGACTCAAAGAACTTTATTGAGTGCTATTTTTGCTCTGCTAAATTTGGTGTTGATGTTTGTTTATAGCGCGAAGCTAGCTATGATTGGGGTCGGCATTACTATCTTGACTATCGTAGTTACGGCTATTTCTAGCAAGCTGTTGATTAAAAAACAACGGCAACAAGAAGAGCTTGATGGCAAGATTAGTTCCCTCACCGTAGAATTGATTGGCGGTGTTTCCAAACTAAAAGTAGCAGCAGCCGAATCGAGAGCTTTTGCGTCTTGGGCAAAGCAATATAGTCAACAACTAAAACTAAGTTCCAGCGTTCAAAAAATTAATGATGCTGTAGAAACTTTTACCGAAGCTCTCCCAGAAGTAAGTTCTATGCTACTGTTTGGGTTTGCTATTTTCTTTATTCAGACAGCAGCTAAAAACGAACCCCTGAGCTTTAATGCGGGTACATTTCTGGCATTTAATTCTGCTTTTGGTATTTTCCTTAATGGCGCTGTCGATCTGAGTAATACCCTGACCGACATTCTTGAAATTGTTCCACTTTGGGAAAGAGGACAGCCTATTTTACAATCTGAACCTGAATCTAATGTTGATAAAGCCAGTCCTGGTCGTTTAACTGGTCACTTGTCTTTAGATCGGGTTAACTTTCGCTATCGGCAAGAAGGCGCTTTGACTCTAGAGAATATTAGCCTTCGTATTCAGCCAGGTGAATTTGTTGCTTTCGTCGGCTCATCTGGTAGTGGTAAATCTACTCTCTTTCGTCTATTGTTAGGATTTGAAACTCCCCTCAGCGGTACGGTTTATTATGATGGTCAAGATTTAGCAGGATTGAATGTTCCTGCCGTGAGGCGACAATTAGGAGTTGTGCTACAAAATGTCAGAATTTCTCAAGGTTCAATTTTTGAAAGTATTTCCTGTGGTGCTTTAATTAGCCTGGATGAAGCTTGGTCGGCAGCGCAGATGGCGGGGTTCGCCCAAGATATCGAGCAGATGCCGATGGGAATGCATACTGTAGTTAGTGAAGGAGGGAGCAATCTTTCTGGAGGACAACGACAAAGACTATTAATTGCTCGTGCTTTGGTACTCCAACCCAAAATTATCTTGATGGATGAAGCTACTAGCGCGCTAGATAATCGAACCCAGGAAATTGTTACTCAAAGTTTAGAACAAATCGACGCTACTAAAATAGTCATCGCTCATCGTTTGAGTACTATTCGTAATGCCGATCGGATTTATGTTCTCGAAGCGGGGAGAATTGTCCAGGCTGGAAAATACAGCCAACTCATCAATCGAGACGGAGTGTTCGCCAGATTAGTTGCCAGACAACTAGATTGAGCCTCTAACCATAATTATCAATAAATCTATTAAGTTTAAAGAAGACTTTAGTTATAGGAATATCTACCTACCAAGTCAGCAAAAGTTATAGAGTTTTTATTTCTTTAGTTGAGAAGAGATTAGAGACGTTTTTCAGATGTTTTTACTGCCCTAAATTTTTAAGATAGTTGTAATTCCTTGACAAGACTGTTTGGAGTTCAATTAAAAGCTTCTTGAAAGTAAATACCTGAATTTACCCCCTGGCGTTGACCAAGAGCTTCAAATAATATATCAAAGGCGATCGCTTTTAATATGAAGCTTTTTAGAAGGTATTTAAGTTGTTTTACAAGAAATACTTACATTCATCAAAAATTATGTCTACTTCTCAAATAGATATCAAACAACAAAAACTAATTGCAATCGCTCTCAATGTAACAGAACGCTTCTTTTACATTGAGTCAACATCACTTCACTTATCCAAAGTTAGAGATTATGAAATCTGGCGCGATCGCAACTATGTAGCTATAGTCAACGCAAAAACTCACCAGCCGATCGTTTTTGGTAAAGTATCAGCTAATTCCATTAAACCGATAACTAAAGGTATTACCAAACAATCTTTATGGCAAAAAATACAGCAGCAATATCCGCAGCTTGTATCCGTAATTTCAATTGAAGAAATCGAATCAGCTTGGCTATTTTTTCGACCCCTAGATCCTGCTATTCAAAACTTAAATCAAATTCAGCCAATTAAAACGAAACATCGTCGTTTGAGTATTGCATCCCAAAATGCTGTTAGAAAGCTAACTAAGGTCAGCCATACTGTTTTTGATTTGAAGTATTCTTTCTCTCGTTCAAAATCCACTATTGATTCAATAATTTAATCTCGGTCAACAATTGTTTATAGGTAATAGCCGATGGGAGATATCAGGCAACTAAGAACTACTAAAACGCTGCTAAATTCTGGGGATATACTGCGATCGCGCTATCGTATTTTACATCAGCTTGGACATGGTGGTTTTAGCCGTACCTACCTAGCAGAAGATATCAATCGGTTTAACGAACATTGCGTTTTAAAAGAGTTTGCGTCTCAACTCAAGGGGACTTTCGCCCTCGAAAAAGCGCAAGAGTTGTTTGCAAGAGAAGCAGGAGTTCTCTATCGGCTAAAACATCCTCAAATTCCTCAGTTTCGGCAGTTGTTTCGCCACAAGCATCAAGATGAGGGACATTTGTTTTTAGTTCAAGACTATGTTGAAGGAACTACCTATCATGCCTTGCTCAATCAGCGTTTAGAAACAGACAATAAATTCAGCGAGGCAGAGGTCAAGCAGCTACTAAGGCAGATATTACCGATCTTAGAATATATTCATTCAATGGGAGTAATTCACCGCGATATCTCTCCCGATAACTTGATTTTGCGTAAGCGAGACGAACTTCCCGTATTAATTGACTTTGGCTGTATTAAAGAATTTGAAATTAAAACCCAATCTGAATTAACAGAAGTAATTAGTAACCAGAGCATACCTTTAATTGCTACAGTCCTAGGCAAAGCTGGTTATTCTCCTCCAGAACAGGTAGAACAAGGAATTGTTTACGCTCATAGCGATTTATATGCCCTAGCTGCCACTGCGGTAGTACTACTGACGGGCAAGGAACCACAGGAATTGATCGATCTTAAAGACAATTGCTGGGAGTGGCGATCGCTAGTAACTCTTAGTCCAAAACTAGAATGGATCTTGAGTACGATGTTATCACCTCATCCAAGCGATCGCTTTGGCAGTGCAGCAGAAGTTACTAAAACCCTGCAAGATATATCTGTTATAACTTCTGCTCAATTCCCCAAAACTAATACTGTCAATAATTCTAAGCTACAGGCGATCAAGCCTAATATTAAGCCAAAAATAGCCTTGGCGGGTAATTTATTAGCAAAATCTTTGTTTTTTATCCCTTTTACCGCAGTTTTGATTTTTGCAGGATACCTGTGCCTCAAAGCAGCAAATATTCAAGCGATCGCTCCTCTAGTTGATATTGAAACAGTAGAATCCGATTCTCAATTACAGGCTCGCTTTAGTCAAGGAGAAAAGGTCTTAATCCCCCATACAACCACCCCCGAAAAAGAACTAGCGGCGGCGGCTTTTGCTAAGGGTAACTACTATCATGCAACATCGTTGTTAGCTGCTTCTCTCAAAACAAAAGCTAACGATCCAGAAAGTTTGATTTATCTCAATAATGCTCGTATCGGTGCAGCTAAAGCCTACAGTATTGCTGTTTCAATTCCTATTGGTAGTGATGTAAATGCAGCACAGGAGATTTTACGGGGTGTGGCACAGGCACAAGATCGGGTTAACCAAGCAGGAGGAATTAACGAACTTCCCCTAAAGGTGCAAATCATTAACGACGACAACAATCCCGAAATAGCTAGCCAAATAGCAAAAAACCTCGGTCAGAATGAAGAAATTTTGGGCGTAGTCGGACATTATGCCAGTGACGTTACTTTAACCACCGCATCTATATACGAAGGCGAAAAACTAGTGGCAATTTCGCCGATTAGTACCTCTGTCGAACTATCCAATCTCAGTCCTTATATCTTTCGTACAGTGCCCAGCGATCGCCTAGCAGCAAGAAGTTTGGCAGAATATATGCTAGAAAATCTCCAACAAAAAAAGGTAGCAGTTTTTTACAATTCAAAAAGTAACTATAGCGAATCTTTGCAATCTGAATTCACCACTGCGGTGGCTTTGGAAGGAGGAGAAGTAGTTAATATCTTCGATCTGTCTGATGCTAATTTTAATGCCAGCGATCGCCTAGAACAAGCGATCACCAACGGTGCGGAGACTATTATGCTGGCTGCTAATACTGGGACATTGGATAGAGCTTTACAAGTAGTTCAAGTCAACGGCAGACGTCTTAGCCTATTAGGAGGTGATGATATCTATACACCCAAGACTTTACAGATTGTAGGTTCGCCAGGAGAAAAGATGGTATTAGCAATTCCCTGGCACATTAGAAACAACCCCGATAATGAATTTGCTAAAACTGCCAAACAACTTTGGGGAGGAGAGGTTAACTGGCGTAGCGCGATGGCTTATGATGCAGCCCAAGCTTTAGTTGCAGCTATCAAAAGTAGTCCCAATCCCACTCGAATTGGCATTCAAAAAAATCTGTCTGAGAATGGTTTTGCAGCGACTGGTGCATCGAATCTAGTTAAATTTTTACCTTCAGGCGATCGCTCTGGCAAGATTCAGCTAGTTGAGATGCAGCCTAGTAATAACAAGTTTGGCTATGAGTTTTTGCCGATTGATGACAAGTAGGGAGTAGGGAGTAGCAAGTGATCGTTTTTTTTGAAAGAGGTTAGGAAAAGTTCATGCAGAAGTATTTTAGATTATCAAATATTATTCCTGAAGCAATCGCTTTGATAATTGCTTTAAATCAAGCTAGATCGGCAGAATTGATTTATATATGTTTATCAATTGCTGTTTATTCGGTAGTTATAAGATTTATTTGGAATAGCGCGATCGCTTTTCATGGTTTGGGACATACTATTGCGATCGCTTTGGCAGATAGAGATTTGTCAGCAATTAATTTAAGCAATATTCTCGAACATCGAAATATTGCAGACATCTCAAAATCTTTATTCCCATTTCAGCCAATATTTATTCCTCATGGCGATCAAAGTAACGTGCCATACCTTAGTTCGGGAAAACCACAAGACATAGAGTTAAAAGCGATCGCAGGAATATTATTTAATCTCATAGTTGCAACTATCTTTCATAGCTACGCGGACAATTTATTTGCTCAAGCTTTCTTCGTTGCCAACTTAATCATTGCCTTTTGTTCCCTTTCAGATCTCGAAGCATTCATAGCGGGAGAGGCAGATTATTTATACTGCGGTAACTTTGGCTTAATCTCTTTACGCAAACCTGATGATGAGCAAAAGCTTCTACCTGATCGGTTGCGAACTATAGCCTTGCAAATGGGACAAGAAACAGAGGTAAGAGGGGAACAAGCAGGAGGAGGATTAGTAGTTGCCAAAAACAATGATTCTACTGTGTTTGTCGGCAAAAAAGTTGTCAATCGCAAGCGGGGTAATCTGACAAAATCCCTTGAAGCAGCCTTTGCATCGATTCGTAATAGGGCGATCGCAGCAGGAATAAAACCTCTATCAACTGTAATGGGAGTGTGGCACTATCGTTACGCTACTAGCGGTACTGCACCTTCAGAGTTAGAAACCCATTGGCACGAATGGATGAAAGCCAGAAACGAATCGGTATGGCAATTTACAGGCAGACAATGGATTTGCGAAACTAAAAATGTCCATCACCGTATTACTCACAATGGCGATTTTGATAGTTGGGAAATATTTGATCGCCAGATTAAAAATACTACCTTAGGTTTGTGGCTAGAGCGAGTTTTGCATACTTCCAACGCGGCTAAAGGAGATTCGCCTAAAATTGCGGGGATGATGGATTTATTAATCACTCAAGGAATGTGGTACTCCTCGGTACGACTGGCTTATCAACAGGCTATATCGACTTGTATTGAGGACGCTTTTGACGGACAAAAACCTACTGCTGCTGCGCTGAATACTGCCCCCAGTCAAGAGGATTTGCATACTTGGGCGGAAATATTCGAGGGAGTTTTTAGTTTTCAGATATCTGACTTAAAACCATCTGATGCAGACAAAATTACGCCTAATTACTTGAAAAAGTCGGTCAAACTGCGACAAGCTTTAATTGAAGCACTTAGTAATCACAGTTCGACCAAAAGCTGGACAAAACTACAGCTAATATCTTTAATTAAGTTTACTCTCGAAGCATTCTTTAATAACGATTTATATCGAGCAACGCAAATTTTTATTGATCGAGCTAAAGGCAGTTTTGGCTTAGTTACGGTTTCTACTTTATTAGAGTCAGAATTAGTTTTATGCGCTAAGGGGCAACCTATAACCGTTGGCTTCAACTGGGAACAGGGCTATATGGTGTACGCCTCCGAACCTGCTGCGGTAGATCGAATTTTATTAAATAAATCTCAATCATTTCGTTTGGATTTAGACCCCAAAAATGGTGAAGTGGCAAAAGTTAGTGCCAAAAATATTACCGTTTATTCCTTAACTCAGCAACAAGAAGTGGGAGTGTTGCATCTAAAACAAAGATGGATTTCCATGATGGAACATCCCCATTTAGCTTATATTAAGCCCGTTCAAACAGGAGAAGATCCTGTAGCTGAAGATCTAAACTCGATTCCTAAAGTACTCCATCAAATTAGAACCGACTGGGAAAATCCTACTTCTCTTAATCGACGTAGTGCAGACTATTTAATTTATCTTTTGACTGAAAAAGTCCAGCGGTTTGAGAAAAGGCAAAGACTGATGTTTAAGGCGGGGTTAATCAGCAAGATTAGAACTATGCCTACCGTAGATATTTTGATTACAGGAGAAGAAAATAGCCTTTGGATAGGAGAAAAATTTACTCAAGATTTAAAAGTAGTTTTTCCTTTTCTAAACATTGTCACCACTTCTGCCAACCAAATCCTACAGCAGTTAGATCGTGGTTTTGGTCAACTCAATATAGGTAAAGACTCTTTAGTACTTGCTATTACCCAATCTGGTCAAACTTTTTCTACGGTACAGGTAATTAATGTCTTCGACCATTTATCCAGCCAGGGAACGATTGGCGAACTGTTTATCCTCACGGGAGAAATAAGCAGCTTTATTAATTCTACTCAAGGCAAAGGTGGCTTAACTACCATCGGTCATTCTTCTTTTGTCGATAACGATAACCATCGCTATAGAATCTTTGTTAACGGAAGCGATCGCAGAACCGCAGAACCTAGTACTCTCGCCGTGGCTGCTGCACTACAAACTCTGACGGAATTGTTGTTCTATCTAGCAAAACAGATGAGACATGATTTCCCCAACTGCAATCCTTTGGGTATGACTTTAACTACCGAAAGTCTAATGGTTTTGGCAATGATGAAGGAAGATTTCTTAAGCAGAAATGTCTTAGGTATTATTGGTACTAACTCCCAAGGGGAATCGATTAAATCCACTACTAATCAAGCATTGCTTAAAAATGGTCGTCATTGGGCAAATCACGTTACCGAGACTCCTTTAGCTTGGGCAATTCACGCCTTATATATTGTTATCTCAGTCGGTTGGACGATTCCTTTTGGTCATCCTTTGCCTTTAGTTAAAACCCTATTGGGGTTGATATTAAATGCGATCGCTTTATCTCCAGAATTGACCGCATTTCTAACTCCAATAATAACTATTGCTGACATTGGCGTATATATCTTTGGTGCTTGGTTGTGGACGTTAATTATCCGTTGTTACCAAGGCAGACAACTACTAGCAAGAACGGGTAAAAGAACTTTAGTTATTGGCGACGTAACCTGGCTAAACCAATTACTACAGGCTTATGTAAGTAAACTCTTTTCCCTTAGCTATGGAATTGCAACCATAGAAGTACATAGTGCCAACCCCCAAGATCATTTACTGCACGCCTTTGGACATCGAGTAGTTCGCGGTACGCTAATTTGGTTGGGTATTCCCGATGGTAGACGTAGTAAAGAACAGCAAGCAGCCGAAAATGCCACAATCATGACGGGTAAACAGGCAAACGGCGTGAGAAACTTTAATATCGGTGCAGAAATTGTTGCTATTGGTCATAGTCCTAGAATTGCCCAACAGAATTTTAGTAAGTCTCTAGTTTTAGACAGTAACAATGATGGTATTTACTTCCGCAATGCTGCCGTTACCGAACAAAAAGAACAGATAGAACAGTTAAGAGAATCTTGCTTTGGTTCATTTGAACGTCTATTGACTGGCTATGTCTTTTTCTGGGCGATGGCGAAAAAAGTGGCTTCTTTTCCGTTGCTCAAATACGAACACTGGAAATCTCAAAGTCGCACCAAAGTTATGACTACAGCCTCTCCTGTGGGGGGATTTGATACTAATAAATTAAACGAGCGATCGCAACGTCAAACTAATTTACCCCAACGCGCTAAAAACAATCAAAATTATATAAACTAGCAACGAAGCAATAAATCCCCCGTTTCCAGTTATCTGTACAACTTTAGATAGAGATCGTCAAGAATATTGTTACATTCCTTGACAAAGCATAAATACCTAGCTATATTGATTACATAGACAAAAGAGACACATTATTTTATCTCGTCTCTTACATCTAGTTCTATTAACTTAGAACGAACCTTGAAAACTAAATAACGCAATCATATAACACATGACTACTACTCTACAACAACGCGAAACTCGCG